>LAZR01000199.1_pt1 | contig 61939 bp, 52 predicted proteins | sample 329461 | NCBI WGS metagenome assembly LAZR01 (sample SAMN03002196, study PRJNA259156) | marine sediment metagenome | biome: sea floor; feature: Hydrothermal impacted sediments; material: marine sediment; isolation source: Loki non-amplified sample from Loki's castle hydrothermal vent sediment ... | reverse complement strand
CCATTTTTAGGGAAGATTTTGCGACAAATCGGCGAAATATGGACTCATTTATTGGAATTAGATTTAAAAAGGAAACTGCAAAACGTTTCCAAACTTTCTCACGCACTTACTTCAAATCGCACACCGAGGCTATGACCACGATGCTCGATTTTTTCTTTTACAATGAAATTTCGCCAAAGGAAAAATTAGGACCAACTGGACGTACCATTGAAGCTAAATTACTCAAAAGAATAAATGCGGTCATTGCCATAATGAGGGATGTGGAAAAGACACAAACCAAACCTACGGTTGCTATGATTCAATCTCTTTTTGAAACAGAAGAACCAGCAAAAAAACCGCTGATTGTAGAAAAGAAATATGCCGAACAAAAGTAGGAAGTCCGCTTTCGCGAAAAGCAAAATCCAAGTAACCAATTTTAATTTTTTCGAGCTATGTATATCACAATCACACCTCAAAAATCAGGAAACAATTACTCACAAAGTTCGGCTGATTTTGTGGGCTATTTAGAGAAAGAAAATGAAGGTTTGGAACAACAGGATATGGAGCATTTTTTCAACCAATACGGCGATGAGATTTCTGCCGAAGAAGTGGTCAAAGAAATTGATGGGAACACGGCAAAATTAAAAAAGAAAGAACCAAAGTTTTATTCGATTACGGTCAGTCCCTCAAAATATGAATTACGAAAACTTCAGAACAACAGCCAAGATTTGAAAACCTACACTCGTGAACTAATGAAGGATTATGTGACAAGTTTTAATCGAGAAATCCACGGACGACCTGTAACCATCGATGATATAAAATACTTTGCTAAAATTGAACATCAAAGAGCCTTCAAGGGTACGGACTTTCAGATAAAAGAGAACCAACCTTTCGCTACAAAAATACTTCAGCTAAAAACTGAAATCCGAAATATTCAAGAAGGACGAGCTGAAGGGAATGTTAAAAAAATGAACAGGGAAATTGCCAAACTGGAACGCCAAGCCCCACATCAACAAAATGGAAAACGAATAGTTCAAGGAATGGCAAAAGATGGAAACCAAAGCCACATCCATATCATCGTGAGCAGAAAAGATGCTTCCAATTCAGTAAGTCTTTCACCTGGCAGTAAGCACAAAGCTTCTGAAGTTGAAATGCACGGAAAAAAAGTAAAACGTGGTTTTGATAGAGATGCATTTTTCGCGAAAGCTGAAAAAACCTTCGATACAAAATTTGGCTACAAACGCAATTTTGCAGAGACCTACAAAGCAAGAAAAGATTTTGTAAAAAATCCCAACCTCTATTTTGCTGCTTTGATGAAACTACCAGCTAACGAAAAGGCATTAGCCTTCAAAATGATTACAAAAACTGGCTTACCAGTAATACCGAGTATTCCAGTAAGTCAAGCACAAATTGCGCTTCGGGTTTTCAAACGGTTAAGACGTGGTGTAGAAATAGCAATTAAATCAAGTTCCATCGGAATATAAGTAGTATGCAGATAGATAATATCATAACGACACTTTCAATTATTGGTTTTACCAGTACTGTTTTTTATGCGATGTTTCGGGTAAGTAAGTATGCGTTTCTTTTGAATATCGCAATACTGTCATTTCTCGTATTCTATGTTGCTGCTGGAAATGAATTAACATTCATTTTGTTGTATCTAGTTTGTCCGCTACTATTAATTAATACAGGACTATACGTTTTTCTGCATAAAACCGAGAACCAAAAAAATGGCGATAGCAAATACCAAGTTAATTTTGCAACCACTAAAGTAAACTTCAAATTAGATAACATCAAACGTGGTGTATCAGTCATAGGTTCTGCCGGAAGTGGAAAAACCGAAAGTGTGGTGTATGGATTTCTAAAACATTTCCAGAAAGAAGGCTTTTGCGGAATCATTCACGACTATAAGGATTTTGAACTGACCGAAATGGCATACCCCCTTTTCAAGAATAGTGATATCCCTTTTAAGGTCATTTCCTTTGATAAAATCATTCATAGGGTAAATCCTATTGCGCCACGGTATTTAGAGAACGAGGAAAGTGTAAACGAGGTTTCACGGGTATTAATTGAAAATCTTTTGGAGCAACGCGAATCAGGTTCAACTGGAACTACCAAATTTTTCAACGACGCAGCTGAAGGCTTGATTGGTGGATTGATTTGGAAACTAAAAACTACATATCCACAATTCTGTACGCTACCACATTTAATTGCTATTTATCAATTTTTGGATACCGATAGCCTTATCCAATTTCTGGAAACTAACACCACATCGAGAGCGATGGCTGATGCATTTATTAGTGGTAAGGATTCCGAAAGACAGACCGCTGGTGTGAAAAGCACCTTGGCAAACGCTCTGAAACGAATTAGTACACAACGGATTTTCATGGCATTGTCAGCAGACGAAGTGCCATTAAATATCAATAGCGAAGATAATCCTGCTGTGATTTCGATAGTTAATAACCCAAAATTTGAAACTTCTTATTCGCCAGTTATTGCTACCATCATCCACACCATAACGAAACAAATGAGCGTGCGGAATTCTAAACCGTCATTCTTGCTGATGGAAGAAGCGCCTACAATACGACTTTTGAATATGCATCGTATTCCAGCAACATTACGTAGTTATAATATCTCAACCATTTATGTGATGCAGGATAAGATACAGAATGATATGATGTACGGAGATAAGGCGAGTAAAGCCATTTTGAGCAACCTATCTTATCAATTTTTTGGAAAGGTCAATGACCCAGACACCGCTAAATATTATGAACGCTTTTTTGAAATTATTAAAGACCCTACCAAAAGCATAAGTCGTGGACACAATCTAGATTTTGATACTCGAATTACAACTGGAGAAAAGGAAATTCCAAAAATTAGAGCGGATGTTTTCTTTCGATTAAAACAGGGAGAGTTTATTACTTATGCTGATGGTAAGGATAAAAAGGTACAGTTCAAATTGGCAAATATCCAAAGAGAGCTACCAAAGGAATCGAAGCAGTTCTCTCAGGCTGATTTAGCAGCTAATTTTGAGCGAGTATATGATGATGCTAGGTCGATTTTTAATTAAGCTACCCTTTGGGCATCCAAAATTCTAAATCGAAATTCTGCAACCTTTCGATAAACGCTTTTTGAGAAATCATAATATCGTCTATCCGACCTACAAGTTTTTTAATGAAAGTGAGTCTGACAGATTTTCCGTGTCCAAAAGACCATCTTTTGCCATTAGGTTCTTTTTCAAACTTCATTTTTGGATTGCTACAATGGATAATGATATCATTGTCCTTAACTATTGGTTCTGACCATATACCGTGAATGAAAGAATTGCGTTCTGATTTAATATAACTTACTTCATTCAAAATCCCAGTCAGAATTTTTTTTTCGTAATCATATTTTATATTAATGGTTTTTATGAGTTTGATATTTGCATCAAGACTATTCTTTTCAAAAAGGTAAGCATTGAGTACATCATCATCTGATATGAAAGCGCCGAGTATATCCCTTACAAGCACTTCCATTTTGGCGAACCTATCAGAAAGCAACCCTATATAGAAATAGAATTCTTTTTCGGTGTCTGTATATTCTTTGTAGCGTTTTGCCATATGGTCGGATGCTTTTTATTAATTCTTTTGGACTTATTCCTCTTCCTCAGACTTGTCCAAATTAATGTTATGTATCGATTTATGGGACTTCCAGTAATTTTTGTCGGTCATTAAACCTGGAATTACATCGTCATAACCAAACTCATATGGGTACTCTTCAAGGAGCTCAGTTTTGTACTTGGAAATGTGTTCACCATAAAACTGGATTATGTTTTGATGGTTTCCAACGATGTTAAAAATAGATTGAGAAAGCAATTTTGCATAACGTTCTTCAGATTTGGATTGTTTGGTGTGGATGATTTCGTTTCTTAAATTTTCAAGTTCTGTAAAAGTTGTCCACCATCCTTCACGACTAGGGTCAGGTGTATTTAAAATTGGACGTATTATTTTTTTGAATTTATCACGAAGCGGAAATTTTCGTTCAATCGCCTCTTTAGAATATATTGTCTTAACGCCATTTGCTTCTGTTTGATATTCCCATCCTGATGGGATACAGATATTGGCAAAAGCTTCTAAGGCTGTATAAGCAAATATGACGGCTTCAATAATTATTTCAAAATAGTCGTAATATTCTTTTTGTATTTCTAAAGAAGGGAAGCTACCGTGCCATTGTTTATGACGTGGTAGAATTACTTTGTCATAAAATTCACGAGCCTGTTTTAAGCATCTTTCAGCAATATTGGAATACAAGGCTACGTCATTTGGCTGAATCAGCATCGTTTCTAAATGGTCAAAAACAAGAACCCAATTAGAATCAAATATGAAGCGATGAATAAAGTTGTCCTGATTGAGCATTATATGAGGTTTCTTAACGCGCCAATCCCTATCTTTTCTGTAGTCCATAGTAATTTCCTTTCCAACTTCTAATAAAGGATTAAGAACTTTCCAGCTACCTTCTGAAAAGGTTAAATACTTTTTATTATTTCTTCTTGAGTATGAATTCTGAATTACGCTTTTTAACTCACTTTCTTTTTGCTGATGCAGATGGGCAATTGTATCTAAGGCAGATGATAATATTGTTACATAGTCGGTGTCTTTAGGTATAGGTTGAAATAGAAATTTTAAGATGTATGCGTTTTCAAGTTCAAAGTATAGTGAAAATGGCGCCAGTTCTACACCATCTATCTGTGACATACTTTTAAAAACACCTAGAAAAGAATCAAATTTCTCAATAAAGTCTGTGTATCCTTTCGATGTTGGTATAACGTGATTTTCTAAAAAGGGTAAAGAGATGTAGATGTCAAAAAGGGAAGAATTGTAAATCCAGTCTCTATCCTCAATTTCATTATTATCTGATGAAATTACATTAACAGAAACTTCAACAGGCGATTCTATTGTCTTTAAGTTTTCGATTAACACTTTATCTGTGTAAAGTTTAAACTCTTTCCGGTCTGTGTGAACCAATATATCCTTATCAATCTTCGGGTAATTCATTAAATGTTGTATATTATCAACAAAAATAGTAAATTTGTGGTAAATATGCAACAAAATGAATTCTAAGAAAGCAGTTCTGTTACCAAAATATCAGATGATTTTTGAGCAATTGGGCGAGAATATAAGGCTTGCGCGAAAGCGAAGAAAGCTTACGACTGAGCAGGTTTCCGAACGTGCAGGTATTAACCGGACTACATTATACAGAATAGAAAAGGGTGACTCAGCAGTTGCCATAGGTTCTTATTTTAATGTATTCAGGGTGCTCAACCTAGAAGATGATTTCAAAAAACTTGCAGTAGACGATGAGTTCGGTAGAAAATTACAAGACCTTGATTTATTATAAACAAAATGGCAACAGGAAAATTTGACATATACGTATTTGCAGATTGGGTTGCTTTGGAGAATCCAACCTTGGTAGGAGTGCTTTCAGCACACTTTGCCAAAGGAAAAAAAGTATTCAGTTTTGAGTATGATAAGGATTGGTTAAAGACTGATGCACAACGATTATTAGACCCAGATATAGATTTTTATTCAGGTCCACAATATCCAGCTAACAAAGAGAATTTTGGCATCTTTTTAGATAGTATGCCAGACACTTGGGGTAAGACTTTAATGAAACGTAGGGCTGCCCAAGATGCTAGGGCAAAGAATGAAAAGGCTCGCACACTCTATGAAATAGATTATCTGCTTGGGGTTTTTGATGAAAGTAGAATGGGTGCTTTGCGTTTTAAAACTGAATTGGATGGCCCATTTTTAGATAATGACGACCAAAGCCCAACACCACCGTGGTCTTCACTAGGTGATTTACAGGAAGCCGCTAAACAATTGGAAAGTGATGACCAAAGTGAAGCTGTAAGAAAATGGATTGCAGTATTGATTGCACCAGGCTCATCTTTAGGCGGTGCAAGACCGAAGGCAAATATTTTTGATACCAAAAAGAATCTTTGGATAGCCAAGTTCCCATCAAAGACAGATACCGTTGATAAAGCAGCTTGGGAATATTTAGCTTATCAATTAGCTACTGCCGCAGGGATTCCTATGGCAGATTCTAAAATAGAAAAGATTAGCGGTGAGTATCACACCTTTCTAACCAGACGATTTGATAGAGATAACGGAAAACGTATTCACTTTGCATCGGCAATGACGATGACCGGAAATACAGAAGACATCATAAAAGAATCGGCACCAAGTTATCTCGAAATTGTAGAGTTTATAGAAAATTATGGCGCAGATGTAGAGGCTAATCTACACCAACTTTGGCGTCGTATCGTATTTAATATAGCGATATCTAATACAGATGACCATTTGCGAAATCACGGATTTATCTTAACGGATAAGGGTTGGATATTATCGCCAGCCTATGATTTGAATCCATCAATTGAAAAAGATGGTTTGTCTCTAAATATAGATATGGATGATAATGCCGTAAGCTTTGACTTGGCTAAAAGTGTTGGCGAGTATTTTAGGTTAAGCGAAAGTGAAATGGAAACCATACTTTCTGAAGTATTGGAGGTGGTCAAAAATTGGAAACATATTGCACAAGAAATAGGAATAAAAAGAAGTGAAGTGGAATTGATGGAAGGGGCTTTTAGAATAGACTTATGAATAAAATTATTTTTGTTTTTTGAAATAATTCTAGCCAATATGATAAATGAAAAGAAGTGAATACATAGAAACAAGAGAAGGTAAGCGTTTAGAGAAAACTAAACGCTTTATTAAGAATGTTTGGTTGGATATCAATCAAGAACCAGGAACCAAAAAAAATTTGTCGATAGAGGATAAAAGGTTTTTTAGAAGTGAAGTCAAAAAAAAATTAAAAGAAGGAGGCAAACGTGCTTTCCGAAGTGATATTATTTTAGAAATTCAATTTTTCACCTCACAAGACCATCCACCACCAATTCGAACATTAACAAAGAATTATCTTGATTTATTACATAAACCAATGCCTGATGTTGATGCTTTAGAAAAAATTCTTTTTAATGATGATGACCAAATAAAACTCTTAATTTCAAATTACCATTTCGACTTCTTTCAAGATTCCGTACCAAAAATCCGAATTAGAGCATATCGCTACAGCTTATTTAAAAAAGATATTGAGTTAGCGGACCAGTTATCTCACGATTTTGAATTTGATGAAGGTATAGGCAGCAGATTGAGAAATGATTATGATAACAGGTATGACGCTTACGTAGACCATTTAAACGATAAAAAATGGATGCTTGAAAACGGAATGAATGAATCATTTTATCAAACAAAGCGATATCAATTACAGAGCTTACAAGAATCATACTTAAAATCTCACGCGATAACCTACAAGGATTTACTGTATATCTTTCAATCCTCATTTAAGAAAAATAAAATTTATAAAAACGACCCAGAATTTAAAAAAATATGGAAAGCGTTAAAAGATTTGACTACACTTTCATTCAATACAATAGCACTTGGTGGTGCCCCTATTGCTTCAGGGGAATCTAAGGTTTTTAAGGAAAATCTAGGCGTTAAATTAAATGAATTTAAGTCAAAGCATAAAATACTTTTTCCACTTCTTTATCCTATAGGAATAACCGTTTTCTACACGCCACCGGCAAGAAATGCACAAGACCTTGATAACTTAGCTAGATTAATAATTCCATTGATAATCGATATATTCAATCCACCATCTAGTACTAATACTTCGCAAGCAATAGCTGATGTTTTTCCTCAATTAAAAATTGAAGAATATGGTAAACAAAAATTGCCTAAAAACGCGATAACAAATTATCAAATTGTTAACCGTCCAAGAAATAATGACAGTCCACAAGTAGGTGAAATAGACTTATTTATATCTGACGGGATGAACTTTCACTATAATTTATGGAATCAAATAGATTCGGTAAATGAATACATTGAATAATAAAAAATCGTCTCTTGATTTATTAAACAAAAACAACATATAATAAGAAATATTTAAAATATCAATGGGTACATTTTGCGAACTAACCATTAATGGCTATGACATATTTGAAATTAAAAATAGTTATCAAAGCGAAGTCATAAACTTAATATTTGATGAATCAGATTTTTTAGTAGAGCAAGCTGTTGGCGATGACTATATCTCTAAAAAGTTTGTTTCACAAGCTGGAGTATGCAAAAAGAGATTAGAGATTTATGGGAATAGTTTATCAAAATCCAAGGCAGATTTTAATCTCGCATTAAAAAAACATAAGGACGAATACGAGAATACCTTTGATAACGAAAAGGAAATTTCATTTGAGTATTATCAGGAAATTATCAGAGCTTCTATTTTGAGTGGCGAAAAAAAATATGACGAGTGTGATGATTACTTTTCCACAAATTTTGAAAAATTTATAAAGTCTAATGACCTTGGAGTACCCTACCAAAGGCTAGAGTGTTTACTTTGGTCAATTTTTGATTCAATTGATAAAGATATTGAAATAGTTTACGACTTAACTTTTATTATAGAATCGGGATGGATAACTACTCAACCTGAAAGGGAAGTCGATTTTCAGAAAATAATAATTTTAACAGAAGGAAAAACAGATACTGAATTTATCAAAAAGGGTATCAATTTATTTTATCCCTATTTGAATTCCCGTTATCATTTTATGGATTTTGAAAATTCAAATTATGAGTCTAGCGCTTCGCGATTAGTTCAAACTGTAAAAGCTTTTGTTGGGTCAGGAATAAAAAACAAAATTGTTGCTCTATTTGACAATGACACCGCAGGAATAAAAGAAATCAATAATCTTAAGAGAACAAAACTTCCTGAAAATATAAAGATTTTCAAATATCCTCATAACAGTCTTGCTGAGAATTATCCAACACAAGGTCCTAATGGATTAAGTCTAATGGATGTTAATAATTTAGGATGCAGTATTGAAATGTATTTGGGAGAGAAATCTTTGTTGTCAGAAACAAGTTTTTTTCCTGTACAATGGAAAGGTTATGATGACAAACTTGAACAATATCAAGGAGAAGTCAGAGACAAAAAAGCAATACAAACACATTTTAGGAATCTTTACAAAAACAATTTTTTTACGAATGAAAATATCAATTTTGAATTGCCAGAGCTTAAGAAAATAATTGACTTGATACTAAATTCTTGGAATGACGGGAGTTCGAATATTTAAATAAATGAGATGTATTTTCAACAATTCAGTCTGATAATCCGGAGTAAAAGTACTTTAGGTTTGTTGAATGTCACAAATCAAAAGATAGACTAGATTTAATATGATAGAAAACAAATTGAGTGAGTTAAGGGAAAGACTTGAGAACATTGATTCCTTTAAACCTGTATTAGATTACTTTCTCAAAAAATCAATAGCTGAACAGAGTCAAATAACTGATGATAGCGAAGGAATCCCCTATTCCGATTTCTTTTCCCCTTACATAGAAAATAGTTCTAGAATAAATGCTGAAATTGTTTCAATAAATTGTGAATCACCAATTGAGAGAATTTTTATGAACTCTCTCATTTTACTATTCATTAGAAATCAATACATAGATTTAGTAATTACAGAGCCATACAAAGATGCAGAGAAAGAGATATCCAATATCCGAATAATCTACAAAAACATATTAAATATAATAGAGGACTATAAAAAAAAGACAGGGGATTTTGAAATGGTAGATTTTGAATCTTCAATGAAGAAAAGAATAAAATCAGGGGTTTACACCAACGAGGATTATGAACTTTTTCAATATCATCATTTGATTGTGAAGAATTTTGTTTGGAACTCATACCACATTACCCTTCAGGCAGGCTTTCCAGATTTTAAGATTGATAATAAAAGTACTAGAGTGGATTTACTTGTATGGAAGCCCAATGATGAAAATTTTAAGTTAATTGTTGAGTGCGATGGATTCAAATATCATAACACAAAAGATGCGTTTGTTAAGGATAGAAAAAGAGATAGGCTATACAAATCAAAAGGCTACCAAGTTATCAGATTTTCGGGAACAGAAATATGGAAAGACCCAGCCGCTGTAAGTAGTGAATTATATGATTTTATCGAAAATTATGAATCAAGAATTAGTAACTAAAAATACCCTTTACTAGGGATGGAGTAAAATCCTGATTTCACTATATTTAACAAATTAAATATTACAAAATGAAGGATAATTACATACAATTAAGTTTGATTCTATTTCTTTTTAGCACCTCTATTACAATTGCGCAGGAGACAACACTTTCCGAACTGCCCACGGCTATAAGACAAAGGTATGATAAGGATACTAAGGTGATTAGAGGCGATACAGTCTACAAACAACTTACCTTCAATAAAAAAATGTTGAACATCCTGTTTACTAAAGAAATCAGTAATTATTTAACGGAATCTTCAAATTTGAATACTAGAAAGGCTTTTGCTGTATTAACTGAAGAAGATGATAGATTATTTCTAGGAGGCTCATTCACAAATCCTTTTAAAAAAAGAGACCCAATAGATAGATTGATAGGTTTGCACACATTGGGGATAAAAGCAGACATAAAAGATAAATTTGCAACAGTTTTCAATTCGGATGAGCTTAACAAGGATTTAGGTGTTAGTTATAAATACACGTATATCGGTCGTGGAAAGATTACTTACAGTTCTAAGGTAAAAGAAGACTCTTCTTTGAAGTTTGACAAAGAAAAAGTTGAATCTTACAGAGATGATTATTTACTGGATGAATTTCTTGACGAATTGGTAGATACATCTACAAAACCAATAATACAAAGTAATTCTAAAAATGAAGTTTTAAACGAATTAAATGGTAAGCCTAAAAATAAAGTGCTAAATGTTGTTTCCAAAAGTAGTTTCGATGAGTTATATCAAAAAGTATTAGAAGAGGAAGCAAATACACTAACAAAACAAAAGTGGTATACTAATTACTTCAATTGGTGGGTTTCGCTGGAAACTTTTATACCAGTAACACCAACAGAGTACAAGACTTCTGAAAATATTACCAGTAATACAATTAATACAAGCGAGTATAGACCTTATGAATTAGAATTTTCTGGCAACTTTTTTGTGAAGACTGCTATTTATGGAAGTTTTCAGTTTAGAGGAATTATAGAAGGCTATAATAACAATAGTGTGAGGGCAGAGTTGAGTGATTTAATTAAGCCATTTACTTTTATAGAGTTTCAACAGCAAATTGATGAGAGCCAAAATAATGGGGATAATAGCTTTATTGCACAACTAGATGATAATAAGGTCAACGTAGGAGAATTTAAAGAATTTTTCACAACTGGATGGAGGGGAGAAATTGTGTATTTTTTCCCAGATAATATTTATGGGAAAGATTTCAGCTTTATTGGGTTTAGCGCTTCTTATGAAAAATTTAATGGAGACTACGATGCAGAAAATTGGAGGTTAGGGATTCCTTTTGTCTTAAAGGATAAGGAAGGTAAAGCAAATATTAATTTCGAAATACAATGGAGAGAAATCAATAAAGACCATACTATTGGTTTTAGTGTTGGAATACCTTTTGGGAAATTCGTAAAATAGAAATTTAATGACTGAGGAAATTAAAAATATAGCATCTGGACTAATAAGTCACTTACAGAGTGTCAAAAACAAGGGAGCTAAACAATATTTTCAACACGATTTCGATTGTTCTTTTTTTCAAGATTGGAATTTAACTGATATTCGCGATTCCGATGAACATAAGGAAGTATTTAAAAAGCTTGGATTAATTACGGGACCAGTTGTCTATTGGTTTGAAATTATACCGCCCACTTCTAATGAAGATATAAGAAAACTTATTTCAAAATATAAATACAGTGAAGATGCAAAGTCTGTACCTGCGCTAAAAAAGAAATATTTCAAAGAATCAACAGCATTATATGTAGGGAAAGTTAAACGTAATTTCTGGGGTAGAGTTATTCAGCATTTAGGATATTATCACGTAAAGCGTACACAGGGCTTGCAGTTATATCATTGGGCAAAAAATTTAGGGTTAAAAGTGCGTTTACACGCATACGAATTTGAACCTGATATGGAAGATTTGGTTTCTATTTTTGAACTAAAACTTGCTAGAATCTTAAAACCTATTACTGGTAAGCATTCTTGAATATTTGACAACTATGGGTAGAGCAAGTGAACAGATGATTGCAATGAGCGAAATGTATATTTCAAATGTGCCTGATAAGCATATTTGTGTTAAACATATTGATGACAATTCTATAAAGCAATTTATCAGAAAAAAATATTCCCATGGTTACTGTGATTATTGCGAAAAGGAGTTGAAGGTTGTTAGCTTGGAAGATTTATTGGAATTTATGATGTCAGGTATCTTAAATTTTTATCAAGACGCTGCTAATTTTATGGGGTATAATTCTAGAGAGGGTGGTTACCAAGGGACAACCTATTCAGTTGATGATTTAATACAAGAAAATATTGGGTTAGAAACAGAACCATTTGAGGTTACTGAGGATATCGTCAAATCTATCGAAGAAATTGCTTGGGCGAATCCTGATGAATATTATGACAATGAGAGTGATGAATTAAAATACCATTGGAATTATTTTAAAAACATTATAAAACATAAATCTCGATATCTTTTTCAGCAAAATCAATACGATAATGGCCATTTCACGACGAACGCATTTTTAATTTTAAAGGAAGTAGGCAATATAACTAAGAGCTTAAATTTAATAAAGAAAATAGACAAAGGAACATATTTGTTCAGGTGCAGACAGCACAATTCTAGCACCACTTTTAAAGAGATAGGAAAATTAGTAGCACCGCCAGAGCAATTTGCAATCTATCCTAACAGGTTTAGTCCATCAGGTATTTCTATGTTTTATTCAGCATTTGACATTAAAACTGCCGTTTTAGAAACGCTGAGTAGAGAACACCCATCGTTAAATGAAATTACCATTTCAAAATTTAAAACAAAGAAAGATATTTATGTAGTTGATTTCAATAAACTACCAAAAATCCCAAGTATTTTTAATAGCAAAAAAGCAGAATCATATCACTTAATTCGATTCTTGTATGATTTGGTAAGAGATTTTACAAAAGATATAAGCAAAGACGGTAAAGAGCATATTGAGTATGTGCCTACGCAAGTAGTAACTGAATATTTTAGATTTCCTTTTAATAAAAATAGGACAAAAAAAATAGAGGGTATAGTTTACCCTTCCTCTAAAAATAAGTTTCAATCTTCATCCGTAATTTTTTGGAACAATAAGGAGTGTTTAGAAAACTTAGAACTGGTTACGGTTGAAGTTAATGATATTAAAAAAATGAATAATTTTTAAATGGCAAGAGTAAAAATCGGTGGACATCTAATATTAAGCTATGAATTTGAAAATTATAGAGATACCTATTGGGTAAGCCTCTCGAAATTTATAATTGAGAAATATGGGAAGAAGGAATTTGACGAACATTTCGAAGTTGAAGCGATTTTATTAGATTGTTTTCAATTTCTCGTAGATGAGTTCAAAGCCTTAATTTATGAGGAGGAAAGCCTATCTTTTTTCAATTACGTTTTTTATCTCAATGAAGAATCTTGGGATTTTCTAATTAAAACTAGAAGTGGTTTGTCATTTGGCGAGATTGACGAAAATGATTTTTCTCGTTACAGAAGAATTTTAAAATTGGTATTAGAACAAGGCTGCGATATTGATTTAATTTGGGGCGAATTTCCAACAAGTCAAGAGGTTTATCGAATGGATGAAAAGATTCAGAAGCTATTTTACCTTGGTATTTGGATTTACACCTTTGCAGATTACATATCATTTCAAAAAATGATAACTGACGCTAAGAAGATAAACTTTGATGACAATGACTATATAGGAGTATATTGGAAAAGACATTACGGAGAGTCTTATGCACAACTCTTTCCTAAAACAGAAGATGATTATGTTAAAGGTGTTTTCGAAGAAAAGGCTGTTGATGAATTAAAAGTAGCGATAAATGAATGCTTCGAAATCGACTATGATTTCGCAGGAGGCTTGATTTTTGAAATCAAAAAACATTTCAGTAAATCAAAATTTCAAACAATTGAACCCTATGTTTTGCCTATTAACTTATTAAAGAAGTATAGTATTGATAAACGCGTAGCAGAATGTTTTTACGATGGGCTGTCACTTTCAAGAGAAAACAAAATGTCGATTGAAGATGTTATTCTAAAACCGTATTCTACTGAAAGATATATGTACAGGCCAATTCTTATCTATCAAGTTGCTGGAGTGGCGAGAGCTTTAGTTGGAGAGGGTAAATTTGGAGAAGCAATATATGTTTTGGCTACAAACGCAATAAGTTGGAATACCATTCCCCTAGATTGGAGAGAAAATAAGTGTATGGTTAAATATATGAGTCGTAAGGGAAATGAGCACGATTCTATTCTAGAAGATAAAGTTGAAGAAATCCTATTAAGTAAAGAGCTACGTTTTTGTCGAAATATAAAGTCCTTCAAACGCAAAGGTTTAGATAATATTAATATTGACAATGAAGTAGCAGGAGAGATAGATTTTATAATTGTTGATGAAGAAAGAAAGAGAATAATAGTAGCAGATTCAAAATATAACAAGGCAAAATATGAAGCTGTTGGTTTTAGAACAGATTACACTAATTTTTCTAATAAATATGAACCAAAAATTCTTAAAAAAGTTGATTGGATATCAAACAACAAACTTATTGTTCAAGAGCATTTGAAAATCATTTACAAAATTGAAGAATTGGATATATCAAAATTTGAAGTTGAAGGATTATTCTTTATAAACACCCCTACATTTTATATGTTTAATGGAAACTATAAGGCAATAACCTTAAATCAACTGGATAATTACTTGTCCTCAGAATATCAAGAGGAGAAGGTAAAATATACTAGTGAGGAAGGACAAAATTATTTAATTGAACATCCTTATTTCAAATAGAAACTTCAGTTATAAGCCTTGTTAAAAAGCCCCCTTTTCCCTCGGTCCTTTGTTAGTCACTTTCCATTGGTTATTTTCTTTAACGAGTTTAAAGATGCCAGGCTTATTATCATAATTAGAACTGTATTTGACCCACGAAATATCAGTCTCGATAACTTCATCTGATATTGTAACACTTGCATCATTATCTGAGTCTGGCACTAAACCCTGAATCATTATTAAACTATCATAGCCGTCGGAAGTTGTATGTTTTTTTAAAGCGCTATTATTTTTAGCATAAAAACTTTCTACCACAATCTTAGTGGTTTCTGATGGAGACATATTCTTGGTTTCAGAACAAGAAATGAATAAAAGTACGAGTGAGCAAAAAACTAATTTTTTCATAATAGTATTAATTTGGGTTATTGATATATCTATGCGATATATTCAGTTTTATATTGCGTTCGCCATCTTTCTCGTTCAATTCCAAAATTGCCCTACGGTCATCTGATAATGAAAATTTGGGCAACACGTATACAAACCGCACCATTTTACCTTCTGCAATTTTTGAAGGCAGATGCTGCTTGTAAATAGGTTCTTGATATAAGCTCTGTAAAGATTTCTTTTTCCCTTTTTGTCGAGTCTCGATTGAAAGGTTCAAGAAATTCAAATCGTAATCCATAGTAGAATTATTCTCAATCTGGACAACGAAGTAGAGTTCTTCTTTATCAAAAACAACATTTTCAACATTCAAGACAATGCCTTGTGTTCGCTTCTTAATCCGACCAATACGTTGGTTTCTGTTAAGAAGATAGGAGCATAATTTTTGATAATAGTAGGTTCTGTTATCTATTTTGTTTTCAGAAGTTACAACCTGAATCGAATCGGTTACTAATGGTTTTTCATTCCCAATACTATTTGATAATGGAATGAAATAATTGAGCTTTGATAGCTGTTTTTTATATCTTACAATATACGAAAAAATTGCACCATTTCTATTGACTACCAGTAGATTACTTTCTTTCCCAGGCTTTGCCTGAAGTAATCCGAAATACTGTTCTTTTTCACGATTGTAGGTAAAGACAAAATTATCTGAACCGGTTATGCCCTGTCGTATGGGTTCTGGGAAAAAGAGCGCCACATTTTTAGTGTCGTTTGCGTAAATTGTGTCCAGTACCGTGCTTGTTTGCGCTTTAGCAAAAGCAGAAATCAATGATATCAATATTAAAAATAGGGTTCTCATAATTTTGGTTTTAGAATTAATCTGTAATTGTTAAGGACGGTTACTTTTACCCTTCGGTTGGAACGCCGAAATACTTGTGTAAGTCCGCCCACTTGTGGAACACTAGGAATATTGATGTCACCAATGACATCATCCAGTACTTCTCTCGTTGCTTCCGCTCTAAAGTTATTTTCGACATAAATGCCTTCGCTTCCATCTTGCAAATCAAATGCTTTGAGCTTTGTAGGATGATGATTGATATTTTCGATTTCAATGAGCGCACGATTGGGCTGAAAACTAATAAACCCAAAAACTGGCGTATTCTTTGGCATCAGCTTACCATTGATAGTTGCCGATTTAGTAAGGCGCATTCTTAATCTAGTATTTGCCGTTACGATTTGGTCGCCATCGACGATGACATAGATAGTCTCATCGGTACTGCCTATAATTGAAAATTCATTCGGTTTAGGCGAAGCGGCAAAGAACAATTGATGTTCTAGACCTAATTCTTTCGCTTCAATTTTTTGTTCTCTTTTGATTTCAGCTGAATCAATTGATACTGCTTCTTTCTTAGCAATTTTCCTTTGCCCAAAGTCTTGATATCGCTTTTCAGAATATTGAATCTTACCAGCGTCGTAAATACTATCTACAATACGTTCTTTTTCACGTTCCGGAAGGTCAGGGTCATAAAAACCCAAGGAATCAATTAGTTTCTCATCGTAGATACTAGGTGCATTATTTTCACGAACTTCCTTTAGGTCATTAATAGCATCCAATTTGGAATCGTACTCTTTTTGGTTTTCTTCTAAATCTGGTACTAAGGTCTGTTCAAGGTTTTCATTTTCATTTTCATCATCGCCCATAACCATTACAGAATAGGAAATCAGGAATATAAAAATCACAACCAACACCGCTGCAAAGACTATTTTATTTTTTTCTACTTTCATAATCGTGGTTTTTTAAATGCCGATTATCGGCTCAATTTTCATCGTTTAATTTTTTTAAGGTGTTCTCGAAATAGTTTGTAATCAACAATCCGTGTGGATTGTTTGGAAAATTTCTATCAACAGGAATTAAGTTCCCACTAGAAACAAGTTCGTAAGTGTCTATTATTGAACCTCTATTTATTTCAAAAACAGTAACCGTTTTAAAGACATATGTTCCGTTTTGTTCTTCGATTTGTGAATCAATACTCAGTACTTTCTGAACTAGCGAGTATTGCAGCAAACGGTTATAGACACCATCAGCTTTTTTCTGACGGTATAAATTGTCAACAGAACTATTACCTAGCCACAGCGCCTTTTCAAGATTCCGTTCATAATTACTGGCGTCAATGTTATAGAAATACTTGTGGAATAGGTCTAAATGAGCAAGAGCTTCAACCCTAAAATTTTCTTTTTGGGTAACGAGCTTCAGTGGAATAATGCTGCCATCTGTATTGATGGCAAAAGCACTATTGAGAGCATTTTTATTGGTGGTAAATGCCATCCAAAGTGAGAAGGTGCTGGATAACATTGCAAAAATGACAACTGCTAACACGATAAACCTGTTCAATTTTAAGACTGCATAGATATTTTTATAAGGTGTTTTCATTTTCATTGGAATTAGCTAGTAAACAATCTGAGTGTAAAAGATGTAGCGCGTTTATATAATTTGAATTTCAGAAAAACAATGAAACCAACTGAACCAAGTTGAACGACTGGGGCAAAAAAGCCCTGGCCAACATCTGTTCCAAAAAGGTTTGTCCAAAAATTAGTATTGATTTCAGTATAGAGGGCATTCACAAACACATTGACCAAAAAGAAGGCTGGCACCAACATATACACCGCAGCATATAATTTGAAAAATGTGTAGGCAAGCGAACGGAATTTTTCAAAAACTGCTAGACTTATAACCAACGGGAAGAAGGCTTGCATTATGCCCAATAAGAAATAGCGTTCTGCAAGGAATAGCGGATAGATAAACAAATCCAAAATCCAAAGAAAAAGGCTGATGATAAATGCAAATATTTTGAACCCGTAAAGTGGTGTTACTAAGGCTTCGTATAAGAGTGTCATAGCAGCTTGTGCTACTTCGATGATACTTACATCTTCCTCTATGGGAATGTCCTGCATCTGCAAAGGCAATAAGGCTGGTGCTGTACCACGATATTGCGCTTCTATGGAAACCAATATACTATCGAAGAAACCGAGTACTTGTGTCGAAAATATGACCAGAATAACAATTGCAAAATTCTTCATAAGTTCCCCAGGACTCAATCCCCAAGTGTAACCGTCTTTATCCGCAATACCTTCGTTATACTTTTTAAGAATATTGACCAGAAAGAACAATACAGCAAGCGTTTTCATTCCGGCAATAGTGTATTGCGAGAAGCTGCTGTTCTGTATAGTTTGGAATACTGCATCGATGTATTCCAGTCCAATCCCTAAAATTATAGTTGCGGTCATTTTTAGTATTCTGTTTCGCGATTATTTACTTTATCCTGCATTTTTCTGAAGGAAATAATATCTCTGTATCGTTTTGTTTTAGTTGTGATGTTGGAAACCATTGCTTTTGATTCCAGCTCTTTTTGCTTTAAAACTTCAGCACGTTCAGCATCAGACATTTTTAGATTATCGCTAGATAAAATTTCACCCATAAAATCAACCGTGTCCAATGAGTTTTGCACAATGGCATCAAATGATGCCGCAACTCGTGTTACTTCCTCGGGCTTGATGTAAGGTGAGTTTAAAATATCCTGTAAATCGTTTTGCATTACATTAATAAGGCGTTGATTGTTTTGTGCAATTTGCTCAACTGCTCTGAGCTGTTGTACCACACTCGATACTTTCTCAATGCTTTCTTTTGCGTCTTTCAAGAACTGTACGGACTTAATCATTTGAGCTGTTTGCTTTCCAGATTCTACCAGTTGTTTTACCAAACTGATAAAATTGGTATTGTCATAAGTGGGCATTCCCTGGCACGCAGCGCGTGCAGGCAGTAAAAAAGTAAATGCGATTGCGATAATTAATATTTTCGATTTACTCATTGCTAAATATTTGTTTTGGTATTCTTGAACCTTCGGTTTCATAATATTATGTTTTAGATGTGAATTCTTTAATAGCCAATTCCATATCATTGGTCTTTTTATAAATGGCCATTATGGCCTCGTTTTCTTGTCCATCGGTTAGGTAAGCTGCGTATACTTCTTTGGGAACTTCTAGCCTGAAAATGTTGCTTTCCTTTCCTATTTTGATGAACATTTCGGTGTACTTCCGTGGACCAGAAAGATTGTTCTTGATGGATTTTAATTGGTTTAAATCGTGACTGGATAGGTTGAGCCTTTTGACCAATTCGTCATAGCCCTTTTCATTGTTCAGGCTATAAATGACCTGTGTGTTTTCAAGTATGCTTGCCGATGTTGCATTATTTGGAAGCTGATTTATCGACTGAAGAATAATCCCAATAGCACCGTTCTGTTTACGAATGGCTTGATAGTAGAATTCTACGCTTTCCAATACGTTTTCAAACTTCAATTGTTTTGCAAACTCATCGAAAAGAATAATGCCTTTTTCAGCCCTGTTTTTCCAAATGGTTCTTTGGATGGCTGACTTAATCAGCTTCAACATAACCGACAAGATTTCCTTGTTATCCTTTACTTCATCCAGTTCAAAAACAATTAAGCGTTTGTCCTCGATTTTATAGGTCTGGTCTTCGCTGACTTCAAACAGGAAGCTATATAGACCATCGCCGACATATTCAGACATCACGTGCAAGAAGCTCGTGACATTGAAATAGTCGGAATGGATTTTTAGGGTGTTCAGAAGGTCTTTCTGATTCCTTTCTATAAAGCTGTAAAAACCATCCAAGGAATGATTTTCTGAAGTGTTATTGTAATAATGCCGCAGTATCTTTTTGACCGAAACCGATTGTGCTTTGGTTACTTTTAAATCTGAAGCAAAGAGTTCAAACAAGAAAACAGACAAGTCTTCCAACCGTTCTGGTGTGAGGTCATTTTTATCGCTGATGTAAAAGGGATTGATGCCTAAATTCTTTCCACTTTCATAGCGAAGCACCGTATATTGTTCAGGATAGAGCTTTGCGAATTTGGTATACGAGCCACCTAAATCTATGATGACCAGACGAACGCCACTTTCAAAATATTGGCGTAGAATGTTATTCGCCAAAAAAGATTTCCCTTCACCGGTAGGTGCAAAAATGGCAAAGTTCCGAGCCTTGATACGTTTTTTGCGTTCGTCCCAAACATCTTTAAGAACTGGAATGTTATGTTCACGGTCGTTAAAGATGATTCCTGTAGCGTCAGATTTATAATTCGTGTTGTTAATGAACAGGCAAAGTGCGTGTTTCAAATCAGTAACGTATACATCGTTGTTCGAAAAATTGGACGAAAAACAGCAATAACTATTTAGTATATAATTCTTTCGTTCTTCCCCTCTTGGATAGTATGGGATAATGTCCAGTTCCTTAAATTCTGTCTTGATTTTTGAGGTTATCTTGTCCAGTTCTTTAGCTTCCTTTGCCCAATAGACAATATTTAGATGACCACGAATAATTCGTGCATTATCATCGGCATTTATTTGGTCAAGGATGTGCTGAATTTTCCCGAGGACTACTTTATTCTGAGAACCGAAGTTGGAACTTTTGTTAAGTTCCTCAACTTTCTTATCCAGTAGCTTGCGCCACTTTTGTTTGTCATCTAAATATAAAATTTGGTTGACAATGTGGTTTTCATTAAGCGTAAGCCCTAAGCCATCAATAAACCCTTGATGAAATACAAAATCGTCAGAAGTGAATTTCTCATTGGTCTTGCTACTCTGTACACTTTCGCCAAAGCACAGTTCGCTATTGATGGCAAGGGCATCAAAATGGTTTTCGCCAATATTGACGCTTTTATTTTCTAGCAGAATATCGGTATCAAACCCTTCATTAAAACCGTTGAAGTAACTGTTTGTTAGTTGCTGAATGTCGCCCGCTTTAAGCGAAACAAAATCCATCTTACGGCTATTGTTGATAAAGGAAACCGAATCACTTACTGAGTTGACGAAGCTTTTTACGCTGTCGTCTAATTCTTGTACGATTCCTTTTGAAACTTTACGGAACGGATTGACATATTTTGAATTATTCAGCGCCTTGTTTTTGGTCAGGGTGAAGAACAAATAACATTTATGTTCTATATGTCCACGTCCTTTAAAATACTTGTGAGTCGATTTTTCTAAAAAGGTGGTATTCGGAAGCTGTTCAGAGGTATAGGATTTCTTCAGGTAAACATCTTGCTTATGTACTATTGTACCAATCGGTAAAGACTTCAACGCTTGAAACCAAGCCCCGTGTATATCTTCAAAGTCCTTTTCAGAAAGCGAATATATTTCTGGTAGATGCCCTTCATAGCATACCACCACATTACCATTATTGGCAAAAATGATATTGTCTTGAATATCCGTGATGGGTTGATATGCCGAAAGGTTAATCTTGTTCATAATGAATACCTGAATTTCGTTTGTTACTAATGATTTTTGGGAAAGCTTTAGCTAACTGAAACAGTTGCGGGTTATTTGTAATCCTTGTGAGGGCTATGTATAAAGCTGCATTGAAAATGGCAACACCTATAATCATCCCAAAGCTGAACGAGAAAATGATGACCATTAACGATGCGAGCACCGACATCATCATTAAGGCAAACAGGGAAATGGGCAATCCAAAAATGACTGCCCGTTTTCTAATGTTTTTATAGACCTCAAATCTCTTCATAAAGCTTGGTAATTAATCCCTCTTAGAGGGTTAGACTACGATTGAAATGAGATAGGTAAATATGCCAACAACCGCACCTGCGATTAAAACAAATACAAGGACGCGTGTAATCCCTTTTTTAAGGTCTGCGTTTTCCCCAAAGAAGTGTCCTGCATTAAATAGGAAACCAACTAGAAAAATGACACCCAAAATGATTGGAAAAATTGTTCTTATGGTATCGGAAACATCATTTACAGAATCTTCGATACCACCAATTTGTGCAAAAAGCGATGTTGAGAGCAACGATAAAAAAGTTGCTAAATAGATTGATTTTTTCATAACGTAACAGTTTAAATTTTTGTGTTGTTTTCGTTATGTGAAATTTACATATATTTGTTTATAAATAACTGAAAATCAATTATTTGTGAATAAAATATTATTTAACACCGATTGAATTTAATTGTTATTATTTGGCATCAAATGCTATGGATTTTGAAAGGGAAGTTGTTGATAACGTGAAAATTGAAAATGAAAAAAGTGCTTAAAAACGTCAGTTTTGTCTTTTTGCTTCTAAAAATGAGTATCATTTTTGGTCAAGAAACGAGTGCTCAAAAACGAATTGTAATTGACGTGGGACACGGCGGAAAAGATTCTGGTGCGATAGGTATAAATGGTATCCAAGAAAAGGATGTGGTAATGCGTATTGCTAACGAGATTTTAAGGCTAAATGATGAACTAGACACCCCTTTGGATATTTATTTGACTAGATATAATGATACGCTTATTTCTTTATCGGATAGAACGAAATTGGCTAAAACCTTGAATGCTGATTTATTTGTTTCGCTGCATTGTAACCATTCGGATAACCCTGATGCGAGAGGGATTGAAGTTTATGTGACTAACGCTACATCTAAGTATTCAGATGAGGCTACTTGGTTTGCTTTTCAAGTTCAAGATGCATTAAATAAGGGTTTAGGTTTTGAGAGTAGAGGTGTGAAGTTTGTGAATTTTCAGGTGTTGCGGGAAACTGTTGATTATTGTCCTTCTGTGCTTTTGGAATTGGGGTTTTTGAGTAATTGGGATGAGAGTGGTTACTTGAACAAAAAAGAAAATTTAAAACTACTAGCTAATGAAATTTACAAATCGCTAAAAGAAAGGTTATGAACGGATTTTTTAAAGAAATTGTTATGTGCATCAAGTCACTTGTTTACTTATTCTATGTCGAAGTTAAAAGTCTATTCTATAAAAATATGGATAACCGTAATTGATACAATTTCAATTAATTATCTTTATAGGAAATTTTCTTAAAAAATGTCCTGATATAAAATTTGAACGAAAACGATAAAATAAATTTTGACTTTGTAAAAGAGATTAAAGAACCAGGTGTTTATCAGCTACTTTTTCCTAAGAAAGAAGTAGGATTAGCAGTTATGGTTTTATTTCAAAAAATTGATGATAAATCACTTCCTGATGGGAAATTTATTGAGAAAGATTTACACGATGCTTTCGCTCAAATAAGCAAAACTACTGAGAGATACCCAAAAGAAATCTATAGTGCGCATATTGAAGAACTTCAAGAATACTTTTTAGACTACAATCAAGAGACCCAGAAATACTATTTTAAAGACTACGCTTATAGGTTTTATACTTATGCCAAAGAAACCTTAAAAGGTAATTTTAGCCCTACTCATATTGAGAAAATTTGCATTCTTCTTACAGCCTCACTAAGAAAAAGAGAAACTTTAGATGATTTAAAATTTTGGCTTAAAACTGAATTTAAAAAATACGAACCGGACCTTAGAGAACAGGTAGATTTTTTAGATAGACAAATTATAGAATCAGTAAACAAGCTTAAGGATAATACGACAAATTCAGATAAGAAATTCATCGACCTTTTAGAAGAAGTAGAACGCAATCTCGATAAGGCGCAAGACCAAAGTAAAGAATTAGCAGCGGCCTATTCTGAAACTAAAGTCATCCGTTCAATTTTAGAAAAGCGAGAGGACACAGATTCTGAAGCTGATGATTTAATTGTAGATGTACACTTTTTTATAAAGTATCTTAATGAAAGGCTAGATTCCATTGACAGGAAGTTAGATAGGATTCAGCCAAAAATTAGGCGATTATTTGCTATTTTAAATAGACCTCAATTTAATACTAAGGTTGAAAAATTTCTACATTTTCTTTTAGATAAAAGTACAGTAGACAGTAAAAAGGAAACCCTATTGCCAGATAATGTTGCTAACCCTATCATACATATCGATACACCAAATTTTACGATTGTTGAACGAGAAAGGGAATTGTTTCCTTCAAAACCAAAGAAGAGAACTATCTATTCATCCAATACTGCAAAGATTGAGGAAAATACACAGAGCATCTTAAATGTACTCAATCAACAAGATTTAATCAGTAAGTGGGAAAAGCATATTATCGCTGAAATTGAATTAAGAGGGAATATTGACTTGTCCAAAACTTTTTTTCAAATAATGGAAGAAACCAACGACGGACAGATAGCAGTAAGCGCAATTTACAGTTCGATTCAATACGCAAATAAGTCGAAGAATTTTAATTTTAAAATGAACAAGACCAAACAAACCAATACCAAAATAGAGCACATAAGTTTATGGAAGATGAACATACAGAAGACATAAGAGGGCTATTTTTAAACCACCCAGATACACAAGATTTATTTGCATCTCTCGATTATATGCTTAAGGATGGTGTGCATTTTCAAAGGGAAGGTAGTCAAGCTAAATACTACAATTTTATATATTCTAATGAGGATAGCTTAAGGGCATATTATCAATATTTGTTTAGTGTTGAGTTAACTTTTGGTGGTACTGAGGCGAGTGGTTATTACTTTTTAGATTTCATAGGTTCTACAAGAGGTCAAATAGATTCCAGTCATAGACATCATATGAAAAGTGAGCACGTCATTATTGGGTTTATTATCTACAAGATTTTCTTTATCGATAATCAAATTGATGTAGTTTCAGTAAGAGACCTTCAGAAAAAAATAAGAATAGATTACGAAGATTTAAAACCTGGTATTTACAGGCTAGTTGCAAAATCTAGAAACACAAACCCAGGAAACCTTAACGATGATGCTATTGATGCAACTGTGGAATCTGCACTTAGAGAATTCAAAAAAATAGGTTGGGTTACACTTAATGATGACGAGTTCGATTTGCTTCCAGCTTTCGACAGGCTCATTGCCATACACGAAGACTTAATAAATAATCTGGACGAAACATTAAATGAATTGAGATGAAACGATATCCCAGAATAAAAAGATTATCCACTTTGGGTATAGTGCATCATCAATCATTTGATTATGAATTTAATCCATTTAGAACAGATTTTGTAGGCGAAGGTGGCTCAGGTAAAAGTATGATTGCTGATATTTTGCAACTTATTTTTGTGGGTTCTGGTGCATTTCATTCCCCAACCGATAGTAGTGACCCAAGAACACATAAAACGATGGTCTTGAGAACTGCTGGGAATGGTACGGATATGGGTTATGCGTTTATCAATGTTGAGCTTGGTAAAGATGAATACGTAGTTATTGGTATTTATTTAGAAAGTACAGGAAGTTCACAATCATTTGTAATACAGCAAGGCGATAGTTTTGAGCCAGAGAGCGAACTAATTCCTTTTAATCAGACTATTGGTTTTTTAGATTTCTTAAAGGATAACAGCATCTTACCGTTTGATGATTTAAAGAATCACATTTTCGATTCTAAAGGTTTAGTATGCGAATCGTGGTCTAGATTGGGGAAGTTTCATAAGCTTTTATTTGAAAATTTTATTATTCCTGTTGATTTATCTATCAACCAAGAATCCTTAAAAAGCTATGCGAAAATTATACAGGCATTTTCTAGAGAATCACTCGATATAAAGAAGAGTGAACGCATTCAAGAATTTCTCTTCGGAAATGATAAAGAAAAAGAACTAAAGCAAGATTTTGATAAAGCTGTTGAAGAATTAAGTGGCGACATTAAGCAGTTTGAATCTAATAGGGCAGAAATAGATTTACTAACGCATAAGCAGACAGAATTACAAGAACTTCTCAATCTCAAAAAAGACCGAGACAAGGCCAATACAAATTATTTAACAACAAAATATCAGTATTTAAATCAGCAGTTAGCGTTGTCTACTATTACAATAGGCAAAAAGTTAGATGCATTTTATTGTAATCGAAAAATATTAAGCGGGTTGAAAGAATTTGCTGAAGCCAAAGTTGAAGAACTGAAGTTAAACGTATCAGCTTTAGATGAAGCGTTTGAAAAAGCTTTGGCTATTAAAATGTTATGGCAGGGTAAAAGTGATAACCTGAAGAAGTATTTTTCTTGGATGGAATATTTTGAAAAAACAGGGCAAGAACTATCAGAACACTATCACAACTACCATAAAAACAAACAGGATATTGAGCGAATAAAATATTTTAAATCTCAATTAAAGGAAAAAGGAATTAATCCTTTCTTTGGGAAAAACAATAAGCTGAATAAAAACACATTACTAACTATTGGCGAAACAGTAAGTAGATTAGAAACTTCTCTTGAAGAAAAAAGAAAACTAAAAGTCCTTAATAATCTAGACGATAAAGCTTCCCTTGCACATTGGGCATTAAATCTTAAAAGAAAACTGACCTTGCAAGAGGAAAGTGTGGTTCACAAATATCAAAACGATAATATTACCACCAAAGAACCAACAAACGGAATTAATTCAAGATACATTCCTGAGCCAAAACTGTTAATTCAAAATCTACAAATCACAAAAGATGAAGCTAATGGATTTTGGCTGGATTTAAATGGTATACGAGAATACATACCGTATGTAAAAGAGCCAATATTCGATACAGGGAATTCAGATAAAATAAAGGACTATTTCACGAGCCAAAAAGCGACTTTAGATAATGACATTAAACTATTAGACGTTGAACTTAAATATTGGAAAACGTTAAAAGAATTACTTAACAGTCTTGATAATCCTTCTGAGTATCTTTTATCTTGGGAATCAAAAGATGTAAATTCTAATTTTGATAAACACGATTTATTCGATGAAACTTCTGATGCCATTAGCCAGTATTTAAAATTACTGGATGAAGATGACCAGATAGATAAAGGGTTAAAAAAGGCAAGAAAAACATATAAGCTTGCCGACGATAATAGGTCTGATAATTCTGCGCTCATTAAAGGATTAACAACGAGTTCCAAAAAAATTGTCATTACAGATATAGATGAAGAGATTCTTCAACTATTAAAAAAGTATACATACGAGATTAAAGAATCGAATGATTTAGAAGCCATAAAATCAAAAATTAACGCTTCAGAGGATTTGTATAGTTCTTTCCTTTCTATCTTAAATGAAACATCTAGAAAAGAGGTTGCTGCAGAGGATTTAAAATTTGAAGATAAAGAGATAGATGTATTTAAAGTTGATTTAGAAAAATTGATTAATAACAATCCTGATTTTTCTTCAGAAATTGAAATATCAGAAACAAGTATAAAATCAGAATTTTTAGAAGAACAGCACGGTTGTTATTCTGAATCTGAAAAACAATATGGTATTAGGTATGATTTGATTGTAAAAGAATTTTTAAAGCAAAAAGAAAAGCGATACTTGGGGGAAGATGATTTTAAACAGATTTGTGCAGAAATATTACCGCCAGAGATTTTTTCAGAAAAGGATTTAGAAGATGACGAGATAATTCCACGCATTAAGCAATTGCTCGATGCAATTAATATCAAAAACAAAAAACTTAATATTAGAAAACTTCAAAAGTTGACGAGCATTATAGATAAAGTCAATAACGAGGTTAGTGAACAGATATATTACTCAAAGAAAATTAGAGATTTTATAGACTCAGACGATAAAACAATTACTGGTGGTCATAGAGCCAAATTATCAATTTACTATGAAGGTAGTTATCCAAGAGCTTGGATGGAAGAGTTTATTGAGGAAATAAAAAAGGATATTAAAGTATCTAGTGAAGGCAATTTATTTGATGCTTTACAAGGTATTTCCAATGAATTGGAAAAATTCACCTCTTTGGAAGAAAAAATGCAGGAAGCGTTTTACAAATGCGGTGGCTCTAGAAATTTAAAACCTAAAATTTGGGAATTGCTCAATCCTAAATCTTATTATGGACTAAATTTTACAATTCAATCCGTTCACGGAAAAAAGAATCCTGGAAGTACAAGTCAAACTTATGCAGCAATTGCCCTTTTGTGTATTTCTAGGCTCTCATTAATTAATAGAGAAGCCAGAGATAAGGTAAGGGATGGAATTCGATTTATGCCAATAGATGAAGCAGCTGGACTAGGAAGTAATTTTGATATGCTTTATGATATTGCAAAAGCGAATGATTACCAGATTATATCGCTATCAATTCAACCATATAAAGTTGATATGCAAAATCAGTATATCTATTTGCTTCATAATAATTTGGAAGAATCGGATAAAGTAAATTATGAGCCAGTTCCAATATTTGGGGATTTTGATAAGAATACAAACTAATTCGCAGATATCAAAAATGAAAAAAAGTGTTGAATGGAAATTTTTAATTGGTCTTAACCAGTTGTACGAGAAGGATAAAACTAATCTTAAAATTGAGAATAATAGTTTTATTAAGCAAGTGCTGATTAAGCAGAAAAAATTAATAAGACCCAAAATGGGCAATCCTAAAATTTTGGAAGCAAAATATGGCTTTAAGGATTATTACGAAGAAGAATTTTTGGACTATTTTCAATACTATTCTAAGTTTTTTGAAAAAGCTGGATTAGAAAGTAACGCTCACAAAACGTACAATGATGATGACTTAAAAAGTTTGGCCTTTATATATTATCAAAAAGACGAACTTAAAAAGCACTTAACAACTGAATATACCTTTTCAGCAAGAGTTTTCAAAGGTAAAGGTGCAAAATACCTAACAAATAAACCCAGCTTACGTAATGCCGTATTACAGCTTTTAGAGATTGAGGAATTCCCAGAGAAAGACCCAAAAAACAGTCAATGGCGCTTGGTTGTAGATTGCGAAAATCCTAAGTTGGTTGTTATTTGCGAAAATATAGCTTGCCTAAAAGTGCCCTACGAATACAAACAGAACAACATAGAATTGTGGTATGTAGGTGGTAACAATACAAATCCTTTAAAAGACATTCCTACCAAAAAAATAGAACTGCCTTTGTTTTACTTTTGCGATTGGGACCATCACGGATTAGCCATTTTTTCCAGAGTAAAAGGCATCTTTAAAGAAAAAGGAAAAGAAATAATATTAATTGAACCATCATCATTAGATAATGCACTTCCAGTAGATTCCCCAAATCATAAAAGTAAATGGCGCAAAAAGGAATTTTCCGGATTGAAAAGTGATGACTTTTCTGAGCAACAACAAGAAACAATCAAGAGCTTAATTCAAGAGGATATATGGGTAGAGGAAGAATCAATGGATATGTTGGTATTGTTAAAAAATATAAGTCTTATCTAATAAAATATAAAGTATTTACTTGTTAAATTTTTATATTTGAGAATTAAGTAAACTGTTGAATGATATATAATTATATAGACGAAATACTACAAGACTACACTATAAATTTAGAGGTGTTAAGACCAGATACTAATCTATATAGTATTTCGATGTTGCAACATACTGGTAGCTTTCATTCTTCAGAAGTTTTTTTTGGCAATGAAAATAGTGAATTAGAAAGTGTAAAATTCAATGACTTTTTATTTAAAGCAAAGGAAAATAACTCTTCTCTAGTAATTACCCCAGAATACTCTTGCCCTTGGAATACTATAAGACATTTATTAGATGATGTTGAGAATTTACCAAGTCAAAATAAATTATGGGTACTTGGCTGTGAGTCAATTACACCAACCAATGTTTTAGAGTTTCGAGATACTTACAATGGTTTAAATGATATTGAAGTTATATTTAATGATATTGTAGATAATGCACCTGGTGGTGTTTTGCTAAATCCTTGTTTGTACATATTCAAAGCTAATGACCCAGATGACATTGAGAAGATAATTGTTTTAATACAATTCAAGAGACAGCATATGGGAGCTTGGGGTAATCCATTAGAGCAACAGAAATTAATCCCAGGACAACATTCTTATATTTTAAGAAATTCACCAGATTCTATTAATCTAGTAACAGTAATATGTTCAGATGCAATGCTATTTGATGGTAGGCATATTTATCCAGGCGCAGAAGGTCAATGGAATATTCAACCTTATATTATTCTAAGCATACAGATGAATCCCCAGCCTGCTCATATAGAGTTTCGAGATTTTAGAAGGAATATTTTAAAAGTGGTAAATAAAGATGTTATTTCACTTAACTGGAGCTCAGAAGGCAGGTCATCAGGTAACCCTAACTTTTTTGGAGAATATTGTAAATCCAATATTTCGCTTATTACAGAACATATATCTAACACTTCGAGTATTGAGGAAAAGCTTATTGATGATAATCATAAAAAAGGCGCTTATTATACCTTGATTAAGCCAAATAGACATTGTTTCTATTTAACCCCAAAAATCGAGTTTTTCTATCTAAGGATGCGAAAACCAATATTGGGGTTACCACCTGGTCCTGTAAATCGAAGGCGAGGTCCTGAATTAGAAACAATATATGAATACGACACGATTTTAGAAACATTCATTGAAGCTGAGAATACAAGCGATGGCTACATAGACTTTACTGAAGATATTCAAATTCAAAGTGAAAACTTGCAAGATGGAGCATTAAATATACTTGATAGGGAAAGACTAATCGCTTTAACATCAGGTGAACTTTCTAAAGTGAAATCTGGTTCAAATTGGTATGCTGTTAATTCCTTAAAAAGTTTCATTTCTGAAGATACTGAAACCATTAATAGGTTCACAGTCACATTTGATACAAATGGTAAAGATTATAGAATTTCACAATTTGGTAAAATTGAATCTTTAAATGTTAATATTTTAAGTGATACCAATCTGTATCCAGATATCATAGCTTCATTTAAAAATAAATGCAATGAAGTGATGTTCTTAAACAAAAATGGGACAAAATATAATTATAATTTAGTATCCAATGATAACCAAATAGCTACAGTTGCATTTTTAGGTCATACATCAAAAGCTGATGCAAAAGCAATGTTAAATCAACTCACCAAATTATTCCCAGAGGAAGATTTAGGAAACAAAAGAATAGTGGTTTGGTATAAGCCAAGCGTTGCAGCTGATAGTTATGACTATGAAGCCACAGATGTTCCAAAATACACATCTACAGAACAAACCAATCTTACCTCAATAACAAAATAATGACAATCGATAAAATAAAAGCAATACTACCACCGTCATTTGTTATCACTAGTAATAGTGATAATCAAAAACAGTTGTATGTTGTTCAGAAATATAATGGATTAGATATTGCAAAGTATGTCTTCGATTTAGATTATGAAAATCAAGATATTAAACTCGATGACTATCAAGACAAATATATTGCAAAAGATTATTTTGATTCAGAGGGAAATCTACAATGGAATTATTATCTAATATTTTTAAGAAGCTCACTTCCAGCTAAATTTAAAAAGGATATAGAAAAGGACGAGACTTTTGCTCGAAAATTTGTTTTCACTTATCAAGAGTTAGAAGATTACTTAAATTATGAAAAAGCAAACTCTATTGTAGAGGAGAATATAGTTGAAAAATGGAAAGTAGAGCTTGAAAAAAATGATTTACAAGAGGTGTTTAGCAATGAGCCCTATACTCAAGCTGTACCTCGATATCTTGAAAATAAAGCAAAAAAATTAACAGAGCTAAACCCTATAGACGTAGAGCCAGATAAAGCTCAGGATTTTATGTTAGACGGAATATCTAATATTAAGTTAAACGATGACTATCGTAGCTTTCCAGAACAGCGAAATTTTGATTTTGGTAAAGTGAATCTTATTTGTGGTCCTAATGGAGTTGGTAAAACTTCATTAATGGAAGGTATTGAGTTAGTGGTAACTGGAAATAACGCTAGAAATGAAAATGACTTTCCAAATAATGGTGCTATTGATGCAAAATATGAAGTCAACTTAGATGAACTAGCTGATTCTTATTCTAATAACATCCCAAAATTTAAGGCAAGAAACTACTATTGGTATAAGACCTCTTACAATAAACAAAAGTCAAATACCTTACACCACAGTTTTAATCGCTACAATTTTTATAATAGCGATAGTGCGTATCATTTATCAAATAACGCTAATAGTAACTTATTGACGCCATATCTTACTGCAATTGCTTTAGGGACTGAGTTTGGCGCTGTTAGAGATAGAATGATAGGCTTTAGAAAAAGAATGGGAGATGAACTCGCAAACTTTAAGAGTAATCTTGAAAGAGAACAAGGACTTATCAAAAATGCTCAAGAGCAAAAAGAGGCTTTAAAGAAAATATCAAACCCAGAAAAAATCTTTGATAAATTTTTAGATGAAGCCAAAATAGTAAAGTGGTTAACGGTTTTGCCAGCTACAATAAACGATAGTTTTATAAACTTTGAAAAAGATTATGATGTCATTAAGGGACTGCTTAATTCCATTGTGCACTCTAAAGTCGGTAAAGAATTTGATGCTATAGATAAACTGTCAAACTTAGAAAATCTCAAAAAAGGTTTAGAGGCAAAAGAAAGTGAAAAGGGAAAATTAAGGAAACAACTAAAAATTGAGGAAAAACAAGCTAAAGAATTAGAGCAGAATTTAAAACTTCTTGATGAAGCTTTGAGTTACTTAGATAATCCTGAAGCATTCAAAATTGAAACCATAGATGAAGAGATAAAAGCATCAGAGAAAAGTATATCAAGAGTAGATGTTTTTTTAAGTGAAATAGGCAAGCTGAATATTAATGATATAAGTTCTAGTACGTATAGTTTTAAAAATTTCAGGGAAAATCAAGAAGAATTTTTGAAGGTCAAAGAATCCGAATTGGGTCGTAGTCAAGCACAACTTAAAATAGTGAAAGACGCACTAGATAAAGTGAAGTCAATTATTGTAGATATTAAATATTACGGTAAAGAGTATATCGAAACTAAACAAGATTTAAGTGAATGTCCGCTATGTGAAACGCCTCATACTAAATCTGAACTTGAAGCTAAAATACAAACAAAATATGATGACAAAGAAAGTTCAAAAGATATTGGTGTTTTTAATAAAAACATCGGTTTAATAGAGAAAGAGATACTAGAGGCAAAAAGTAGAGTCACAAGATTGAAGAGTTATGAAGATACCTTAAAGGGTTTCTTTCCTATTGATATATCTAGTATGCCAATAACTGAATTAACTATTCTTACAGAGGAAGAAGTGAGACAACTTGCTATATCAAAAAAGGAATTTGATGAATTAAAAACTCTAAGTCTAGATTTAAGATTGAAAGGTTATGATGTTAACGAATTTATAGAACTAAAAAGAAATTTAGCTTCAAAGTACAACGATTTTAGTTTTACAGTAGAAAACAAATTTCAATTTGAGTCCTTAAAAAAATCTGAACAAAAATCTTTTGATGATAATAAAGAAAAAGTTGATTCAGTAAAAAATAAAATAGAAGAAATAGATGGTATTATCTTAGAACTAATAAAAGATAAATACGATTTAGAAAGATATGCAGAACAGCTAAATTTTGAGATTAAAGAGTTTCAATCTTACAAGAATTATTTCTCTGATTTACATAAATATATTGACTTTGAGAAAGATGATTTTATTATTGAGCTTAGGCATAGTTTAGAATCTTTATTTAAAACATTTCAAAACTTCAAAGAGCAAAAAGTGAAATTTGAAGAATTAAATTTGGCTAATAAAATCATTGAGGAATCAAATGAAAAAATAAAAAAATCCCAACCAAAAGTAACTAGAGCAGAGTCCGCTCTTCAAGTATTACATAAATTGATAACTGAAGATAGTGAGGATATCGTGTTAGATGATTTTTTTAAAAAAAATGAGTCAGAAATAAGCGAGATATTCACGAATATTCACGCACCACAAGAATTCACTAAGTTATCCTTTAGCTCAGGTCAAATTTTATTACACAAAAAAGATTCATTAACCGAGGTGCCAATATCTCAAATCAGCACAGGTCAAAGAAGTGCATTAGCATTATCGGTTTTCTTAGCTTTGAATAAGAAGTTAACAAACGGGCCTAACTTAATTATTTTTGACGACCCTGTAACTTATACCGATGATTTAAATATACTTTCGTTTTTAGATTACTTAAGAAGTATAGTTATCAATGAATCAAGACAAGTAGTATTTGCTACTGCTAGTAATAAAATAGCGAAGCTCTTTGAGAAAAAATTCGCTTTTTTAAATACTGATTTTAAGAAGTTTGAATTATCAAGGAGTTAGAAATTTTTGAATGCAGGTTAATGTTGTGTCTTTTTACTTCCGCTTATCCCCAGCCTTAGTGTCAAAAGCAATCAAATTAAACAGTTCTCGCATTCGGCTACGAACCCTGTTACCATATCGTTCTTCCAGTTCTTCAGCATTGAGATTTGTTGTAGCGTGTGTTTTGACTTTGTGTTTAGTTTTAAGGTAAAGTTCATAGCGAGATAGAAGAATTTCACCCATTACGTTTAGGTCTTTACCATAGAACCTTCCAGCAGGTTCAATACCTAAATCATCAAAGCAATAAAATCTGGTATTACCATAATCTTCAATGGTTTTGAAACCAAGATGGTTAAAGCCAAAGGCTACATTTCTGCAAGGAATCATCTCATAGGGTCTTTGTAATGGAGCAATGTGACGCATTAGTTTCATCAAGCTGGTCTTTCCGCAACCTACAGGTCCAGAAAGCAGAATGCCCTTTTCAGGGTCAATACCTTCCTTTGCACAATTTTCTCTATCCTTGATAAAGTAATGGCAGAGTTTTCGGATAATATCCGTGTCTTCATCATAGATTTTGAAATTCTTTCCGAAGAGCAAATTACCCTTTGCGCCTAGATAAATTAAGATTTTGTCAAAATCATAAAAAACGCTTTTACCATCAAATTTTCCGAGCGAATATTCCACGCCACCTTCGATAATTTTACAGGGGTTGTCCATAATCTTTGTTTTTAGTAGTTCGCAAGTTGTCCTTGATTTGGGACGCTTGTTTTTTGTTTGGTTTATTTTCTTCGTCAAAAAGCTCGGTTCTATCCATCCAATTAGTAGCTAATGAGCGCCAATCTCGTGTTGGTTTTCCATCGCTCGTTTTCCAATCTCGTTCTTGGTAATGTGTATAGAATTTTTTTCCTTCATCAGCATCAAAACCTTTTTCAATAAAAAAATCAATAACGGTCTGCCAGCCCTTTGGTTGTTTTATATTGTTTACTTGTTTGATATTGTTTATAGTAGATACCAATGCTTGTCCACTCACGGGACGGTGCTGTCCCACAACTGGTTCACTTATGGGATGGTACTGTTCCGCAAGCTGTTCTAATGTGGGATTGTACCGTCCCATATCAGGTTCATCACTTGTACCGATAATGGACATCTTGATTTTGCTACCCTTGTATGGATTATTTGATGGAAAATAACATAGATAGAGCCAAGAGTCTAAATCTGTAACACATCTGTGGTAAGTGGATTTTGAACCTATTTTGGCACAACGCATTAAATCTCTACGGTTCACATAAAATTCATCTGCAAATCGGCTACTGTTCCATTCTTGGAACAACGCCATATACAAACTGATGTGGGTAGGATTTAGGCGGTCATCAAAATAAAACTTTTCAAAAGCCGAATTAAGTAGCTTTATATAGTTCATCACTTAAGGATTTAGACTGTGCTGAACACGGTTGTCAGTCATCACCTTTTGTATTTCTTCGGTATCATAGTAAATAATGCCACCTACTTTTGTGTAGGGTAATGTGCCATTAATTCGAAGATTTTGAAGTGTACCTGGACTTACTTGTAGCAAATCCATAACCTCGGAAGATTTGAGGTATTTCTTAAGCTTTCCAGTAGCTTGTTTAGTAAGCAATTTCTTAATGTCATCGAGCAATTCCATTTTGAATTCTCGAAGGTCGTCTGTTGTGATAATACTTGTCGGCATAATAGAGCGGGTTTAATAGAAAGGGACTATCTGTGTTTGTGATTTTAAATGATAGTCCCTGACCTGATTTGACTTTCGTTCTGTAAAACTGACAAGTATTATTAAGACCTTTTCTAAACCTATGATAGAGTTGGGGAATATTTTTATTTCGTAGATTTTCAGCATTGAAGAGATGAATTTTTCTAAATACCAGTTAATTTTCAAGGTATTATGTCAAAAATTCAGGTTTTATTGAAACTCCCAACTTGGTCCATAGTTGGGGATAGTGTTACCTATTCATTCGTCCAAAGAATTCATACGTTGATTCAACATTTCAATCAGCCTTTCCAAAAATTTAGTTCGACTTGTCTTTCTTGATCTTATTTCAATGAAGGTGTGATAATAATTACCAAGATCAACATTGTAAAAATGCTCAAAATGTGATGCCAATTCCTTGATATCTACAGTTCCGCTATTGATAGCGCTACTGGCATGGAGTGCATAGAGCAACTCTATTAGCTCGGTCTTGCTACCGGTCCAAAAAAGTTTCGATGGTTTTTGCATAGGTATGTTTTCAGGTATTTCTATAATCTTGTCGAGAGTGTCAACCTCTCTTTTGAGATAAACGATAAGCATATCATACGCCATTATGTTAGCGACGGTACCGTCTTGGCATGTTGAAAATTGGTCATCTATCAAAAAGTGAAAGGATTCTAATGGGAGTCTTAAATCACGGTTTCCCCTAATAAAATAATGTTCATCCAAGGACATCGCACCGCGGCGGTAATAATTGTAAAATTCGAGATTATCGTTAAAAAAAATTTGGAGTTTATCTATTTGATGTTTCAAATATTTTACTTGAGCCATGTTGCTTACCCTTGGCCTTTTACTTTCAATATTAAAAAGTTTACCGTAATAGATTAGCTTACTGAAAATTTGAGGTTTAATATGTTTAAAGAAATAAATTTCTTCAGTTTGCGACGTAAAGGTTTTCTTTACAATTTCTTTTTGTAGTTTTTTGATATATTTCTCTACCAATACAATACCTGTTTCTGCCTTGAAGAGAATATCCCCTTCTCCGTTCTCCAACTTATCCAGTTGGGTCTCGAATTCCGTTAACAGTTGTTGGTATTTCATATGGATACTAATTTCTCACTGGCCTTCCATTATTCCCAAAAGTTCCAAAGTATAGTTGTCCGCTGTCTGTAAATAGGCATACTTTTCCATAATTTTAGCACCTAGCTTCTTTTTTTCGAAAGAAGCCGTCATACCCATGTCAATTTTGGGAAACCTTAATTCTATGGCTCGTTCGATGGTTTTTAGCAATAATATTCTGTAAGTACCGAACTTCTTGAGATAGTCATAATCCATTCCTACGAATGCAGGTACATATACCCTTGCTGAATTCATGTAACAGAGCATCGCCCCGATCAATAATTCAGGTTGTTCTTTTGAGCTAACCAGTATGAACTCCCAAAACGGATTTTCGTTCATGTGATCAAATAATTTCTCCGGGAACGGAAATGTGTTGAGCCCAAGATTATGCTGGTGTACATTACTATATAAATGTTTAATTCGCCCAATTTCGGTTACTGTACAATTGTTCGCAACCTTGACATAGACCTTTTCCAAATTTGGTTCGATATCTTTCCGTAAGTGCTTTCTATTCCGGGATGAGAGATTTGCTATAAACCCTTTTATATTTTGTGTACCCTTCAAATCTACCATGCAGGAATTAGGCATTTGAATCCGTACAAAGCCATTTCCTTGAAGGTGTCGGTGCCAGGAAGTATCCTTACGAAAATCACGTAGTACTATCATTTTTGAATTAAGTTTCTGTTGGCTATCCTCCATCCGACGGATCAAGGTGTTCATCGCTTCAATTGCTTGGGGATGTTTCTCGTCCCAATAAAGATGATTCCCTTCCGTGAAAAGACATCCTAGTGAGAGCACCATGGAAGTCAGATGATAGGGGTCATTTTTTCGAGATTCTTCCAGTTTTCTTGAAACTTTCTCATGGGCAAGCATATCATCTTTCCAAAGAGAATGAGTATAGAAGGTCGCCAAAATAATTTCACCGGCATTATCTTTAATGGTCAAATAACGAAAGGTCCAATTAAACTCCTTCCTATCGTTTCTTTGAAAAACATTTTCAAGAAATTTTAATCCATCCCAATCATAGCCCCCTTGGCCACCCATTAAACGATTCCACTCATTTTTATCCATTGCTTCAATCGTTTTCTTTTCATGGGTTTCTAGTCCTTCATTGAAAATCCTTACTCCTTTTATCTTCGATTGAAGGTTGAAGGCATAAAAAACCTTTTCTGAAGTCGTTTGTGTTTCCTCCAAGGCTTTTGGAAAATGAAAAATCATTGCATCAACCAATGCTTTAATTTCCTTTTTCTGATTGTGCCTTGAGATTGTTATCCTTACACCTGTATTTTTTACTGGTACAGCAGGAAAAATACCAAGATTCACATAGAACCCTTCTTTCATTAGGCGGTTGACGAAATTGTATCCTGTTTTGGGCATTCCTGTCCCGATAAAGAATACGGGAGACTCATTATGGTCGATTAAAGGAATATCTGTTTTGGCCAACAGGCTGTTGAAATAGTCGATTCGTTCCCTTAAATCTTCCTGAAGGTCATAGATATCTTCGGATAGATGGATTTTGGCCGATGCAATTGCGGCGGCAACGGATGCGGGTTCCAATTGGGCTGAAAAGGTCAAGGGGCCACCGAAGGTCTTAATTTTTTTATAAAGTTCCTGATTCGAACAAGCCAAAAGGGCACCGCTCGCCCCAAAGGTCTTACTCAACGTTCCGAATAACAGAACATTATGGGGGAGGTCTCCCAATTGCCCTAGTACGTAACCCGTTCCATTTTTACCAGTCCAGCTCATTCCATGAACATCATCGAAATAGAAGCGTAATTGGGGATATTTTTTACCTAACTCTATTAAATCACTTACGGGTGCATAATCCCCGTACATAGAATAAATTCCATCGGCCATATACCAGATATGCTTTTTAGAATTTGTATATTTTTTCAATTTGTCCTCGAGCATTTCAAGATTGTTATGGCGTATCATTTCTATTGGAACGCTACGGGTTTTTAACATTTTAGCAGCATTTTGAACGCTCCAATGTACTTGATGGTCCAGAATGATGACATCATCATCATCGACGGCACTTGGTATGACCCCAAGATGACCAAGTGTACTGTTTTTGGTTATAATGATCGGTGCACTGTACATTTTGGTGACGAGCTGTTCTAATTCGTGGTACAGAGGATTGGAAATGTAGGATTTCGATAAAGGGAACTGTGTTCCGTAATTTTCAATGGCATGGATGGCAGCTTTTTTTAGTCGTGGATCTTGTTCGAGTCCAAGATAGCCAGTCGTCCCAAAATGAAATAGGTCCCGATTCTTTACCCTTATTTTTCTTCCGGAAAAAGATTTACCTTCTGCATAGAGGTGCAGTACTCCTTCTTGTTTTGCGTCCGTGAATACCTCGTGTACGGTGTTCAAAAAATTGTGGTGTTTAATCTTTGCCATAATACTTACATTTTATATGATGTAAAATGTAGTAGTATTTGTAAGATTATCTATTAAATGATAATAGAGTACTCCGTTTCAGATAAATAATATTCCGTTGGAGATAATAAAATACTCGATTATTAGGGGCATAAATGAATGCGACTCGATAAACGGATATATTATTTTTGTAATTTCAAGACCGATACCAGTTTTCTAAACATGAAAAAATACCATAAAAATAAATTTGCGGTCTATTTGTTGACCGAGAATCTGATGCATATCGTTTATACAGTAAGAAGCATAAACCTCAATGCGGCTCAGATTATAGTCAGGGACCGGATGATGGTACAAGAGGGGCTGGCAATGCCTGTACTTTGTGATATTCGAGAATTGAGGATGGTCAATAAACAAGCAAGGGATTTCTTTGCCTTGGAAGGGTCATTATTAATAAAGTCCTTGGCTTTTTTGATAGCGCCACCGATCACTGATGTACTGAGCGAATTTTACTTGAACACCCAACGAAGCGATATACCCTCAAAATCCTTTACCCTAAAATCGGAAGCCTTGCATTTCATAAAAGGTGCAATCCCCATTTTAATTTTTTTGGAGTGGGCGCTACCTATATTTAACTATTAAATTTGACACTATGGTCAATAAGGATGATTTCCGCTTGAAGCGTATTAACCAAATGCTTATTGAGATGGCAAAAGGGAATTTTTTCTATAGCCTAGAACCTTCCGATAAAAACGATAACATTGCTTCCTTAATTGTAATGATAAATATGGTCAACGAGGAGATTCAATCATCGTTCATTCATCAAGGATTCGTAAGTACGAGGCAGACACCACAATTTTTTATCGAAATGTCGCTGATTGTTGACAAAGACGGAATTGTTGAAATGGCCAATCATAAGGCAATTATCATATTATCCAGATTGAAGGACGATATCTTGGGAAGACCGTTTACAGAACTTCTGATAGAAAGTTCGCAAAAAAAATGGATTAAAGGAATGAAGAACTTTTTGAATAAGGAGTATTTGGATACCTCCATTCAACTGGACTTTAGAACTAGGGATGGCTTAGTGATTTCAAAAAGCTGCATGGTGAGTAATTTCAGAACTATCAAGGGAAATTCAAATAAGATAATAGTGAGCACAGTCCTTTTTTCGAATAGGGAACCTTTTGGAAAAGGGCTATGGAAAAATGCAATCAAACCAAGAAGGGATTCAAAAGGGCCAAAGATAAAGTTGAGCCATGAGGATATCCAAAAAATTAGACAAGTACATGATTTGATCCTTAATAATTTAGAGACCGACCCACCGCACTTAAAAGAACTTGCTCTTCAGATGGGTACAAATGAGTTCAAATTGAAGTATGGTTTCAAAGAACTGTATGGCACAACCGTTTTCAGATTTCTAATACAGGAACGCTTGCGTAGGGCAAAAACCATGATTCAATATACGAGCAAGTCACTGAAGACCATTGCACATATGGTGGGCTTCAAAAGCATCCCTCATTTTTCAAGAGCGTTTAAGGAAAAATATGGACGGACTCCTAGTTCCTTGAGAAGTTGAAATACTTAGTATTAAAATCCTTGTCGGATAATCAATCCTCCTACAGAAGTAAATAGGACACTCTAAATTTACCATGTCAATACAAACGATATGGTCACCTTGGAAAAACTTAGAAAAAATATACCCTACATCACAAGCATGCTGTTTGTCGTTTTGTTCGTATATGCTGCTTCAAGTAAGTTGTTCGACTACCAACAATTTCAGATACAATTGGGCCAGTCTACTATTCTAACGGCGTATGCGGATACCGTTGCTTGGATAGTCCCGACCTTGGAACTGGTCCTGTCTTTTTTCCTTCTATTTGAACGATACCGACTTTTTGCCCTATATGCGTGTTTGAGCCTTATGACCATGTTCACCGTTTATATTATTCTGATTTTGTACTTCAGTGATTTTGTTCCCTGTTCCTGTGGTGGGGTTCTTGAAAATTTGAGTTGGAAGGAGCATGTGGTTTTCAATGTTCTGTTTATTATGTTCGCCTTGTTCTCAATTCTGGAACTAGAAAAACGTAGAAATTCTAAATGTGAAATGATATGAAAAGAATTGCGGGATATAAAAAAATAATCGGTGTTGTATGTTTGGCAATAGGGTCGGTAGTTCTTTTGTTCCTATTGTCCGAGAAGGAGGTTCATCGTAACAACGCGTTTACGAGAAGATTTCCCCCACATCCAATTTTCAAAAAAAGAGACTTTGAACTTGGTCATAATTCGTATTATATCGCTGGCCTTGATAGGGATATACTCTATTTAGGAAACCCTACTACGCCCCTTTATTTACTGAAAATAAACCTCTCATCCAAGGACACCGCTCAAATCAAAATTGATATTAAAGAAAGTAATCTTCCTTTTCGAAACATAAAGTTTAAGCTATATCCACCATACTTTTTTATGCTGGATGGTACCGTACCGTGTATTTTTCGAGGGAGGATCAACGAATGGATTGCTAGGCCCTGGTCGCTGGATTCCGTTTTTTTTGATGTGGCGATACCGGTGGATAGCCAACGTCTTATTATAAGGTCGTTTGATGGAAATTCCCACAGCACAATATTGGGAATCATGGATAAGGACACGTCGACCTCCGTATCATTAAAGCATGGAATTCTAGAAAAACAAATAGATGGGGTATTCGATGTAGATGGTATATTGACCTATTCTACTGAACCTAATCTTTTAAGTTATGTCTATTATTATCGTAACGAGTATATCATCATGGATAGTGATTTAACGGTATTGAAGCGTCAACAAACCTTGGATACCGTACATAAAGCACACCTCCAAGTCGCCCCTAGCAAGCAAGGTGCAGTCACGGAAATGCTAGCGCCTCCATTAATCGTAAACAATAATTCCTCTTTGGACGGAGAGTTAATCTATACCAACTCCAACCGATTAGGAAAATACGAGGATAATAACATGCTTGACCAAGCATCCATTATTGATGTCTATAATTGGAAAAATGACATTTATGGATATAGTTTTTATCTATATAAGGAAAGAAGCGAACATGTCAATGAAATCAAGGTAAGCAATAATACCCTGTATGTATTGATCGGAAACCGCCTATCCACCTATGAAATTCGGAATAGTGATAACTGAATAATTCAGTTTGCTAAATAATACTGGGAAACCATTTATAAAACTACCGGCCGGTAGCGGGGCAAGATCGAAAACCCGTTAATAGAGTAGATCATCATTTAAATTTTTATATCATGAAAAAGCAAAAGTTCAAATTTCTGATTCCGGCGCTCGCCATTGTATTCGCAATAACCGCAAGTGCCTTTACCGTTAAGGATAATAAACTTCTTGACGAGAATAATGCGATTGCAGGGGAATATTACCTGAATGCTTCCAATCCATGTGAGCCAATTTCAGTATCTGGATGTGATATCTCAGGACGAAAGGTCTGCCAATATAATGGACAGACTGTTTTTCAAGCAGGCACCAATTGCCTGATACAATTGAAAAGACCATAAAGGTCCAATCAAAAAAGGGAGTCAATTGACTCCCTTTTTATTTTTGTACAATCCGCTATAAATCAGGATCGATTTTCATTAGACATATTTTTAAATGTTCCTTGTTATTACCACCTTCAATTTTCTTTAGCGCAGATTGAATTTGTTTCGCAAGGTCCCGCAAATTTTCGGCGTAAGCACTTTTAAGGGACTGGCTTGTGCTACGTCCTAATTGTAGCACTTTAATATTATCATAATTTGTCTCCGATTTCAAGTGATTTATCAATAACGTGATATATTCCAACTGCAACTCTTGTCGACGTTTTGATATTTGGGTTTCCTTTTCATGTAATTCATGGAAAAGGCCAGCTTGTAGTTCCGCTAGGAGTGGTGCTATAAAATTTCGATATTCCGGGCGCTTTTCCATAAATTCCAGCCTGCGCATTCTTTGCACGTTCAACACATCCGATAATAAATTGATCTGATGGATCATGAGTATGTCCGAACCTGTGGAATAGGAAAGTCTATTCACAAAACTTGGGCTACTCAACCAATCCGGTACTATAAAAGCATTTTCAATCAAAAATTTCAACGCTCTTTTTTGTTCATCGATGGGCGTAGGTTCAAAAACATCTCCCTTTTGAAATCCAGCCTTATTATAAATGGTAACCCCCCCGATTAAGGATGTGACGTGCTTCATTTCATCGAACCATAGTTCCAAAGTCTTGTCATATAGCCTATCCAATAGGTCATCATCACGTTTGTCCCTATTCAATGCAGGTAATAGCTCCAAGACCTTTTTGATATTTTTAAGTCCCAATTCGGTACTCCTGACCGGATCGTTATTATCAACAACTTCATTCGTATTTCCTGGACCGATTTTTCCATAGTTGTCCGAATTAAAGCGGAACCAGGCAATGCTATCTTTCTCCCTTATCATGGCATCCAAGAAGGGGAGTTCATCATAAAGATGTTTTGCGCTGAGTAACATGGTATAGCCCCATTTTATATGGTGAATATCCATAGGTCCAACTTTCTGGACAAGAAGCGAAGGCGGAACATGATCTTCCGGCTGTGCAATATAATTATGACGTGCATAGGTCATTACGCTTGGGGTATGCCCCATTTCCCTGAGCCAATCGACATCCCCCATTTTATCGACCGGATACCCATATTCTCCAAAATTTGCATCCATAATACCAAAGGCATGGCCTGCCTCATGTGCGGTAACGGACTGAATGAGGTCTCCCACAAGGTCATCTGAAAATGGATAGTTCAAGGTTCTAAGGTCCAAGGGTGCACAGCGCACCAAATATTCGTCGCTAAGACTTTGCAAAGAGCTACTTATCAATATATCAGCCTTAAGAATTTCCCCGGACCGATGATCGGTAACAAGGCGAACTGAAGAGCCGGATTCCATCTCCGCGCTCCTGATTCCCGAATAATTGGCCCACCGAATCAGGGAATAGTTGACACTGTTCTCACTCGATATGGAATCAGGTAGTTCTTTAACTTCAATGGCATTTTTGAACCCGGCGGCTTCAAATGCTGGTGACCATTCCATTATCCCTGCCCTAAGGTACCTTTTCCACTTGTCCGGTATGGCGGGGTCGAAATAAAATATAATCGGCTTAATTGCTTCGCTTAGTTTTTGCTCGGGGTATTTTTTTTCTAGCCTCCACCTTGCAATAGTCGCTTTATAATTTCCATTTCTTCGGTTACTCCAGTTAACGTCCAACATGTATCCCATTCTATGGTCGAACAATCTTCCTCGCATAGGTTCTGGCAACGTATAAAAGCTATAATCGACTGAAATGGACCTTGGGCTATCCTCGGTAAGGGTCTGACTTGTCCTAATAATGGTCTCCCCGTCCATAAATTCGACACTTTTGACAAATGAAAGGTCTCGCAGTATGGTTTCTTGGGAATAAAATCGGAACCATCTGATTTCCAAATTCAGTAATAGGTCCGTAGCATCTATCACCAGTTGATTACCCTTACTTTTTTCAGTGATTAAAGGAAATTTTCCGAGAACACGTTCTTCTATGGTATAATCGCCATCTATAGGAATCAGCTCACCCATGACCGATGTTACCATTTGTTGTGAGAGTACTACTTGGTTTCCGATTTGGGACCATTTAACATGTAACTGATTCATATGGTGCCGTACGAATAATATGGGTTTGCCAATGATACTTTTATCAAGTTCCAAATAGATCTTATCATTTTCCAGATATGCTCCTATACCATTGTTGGTCTGCCCATTCAGCGGGCAGACCGTTAAGAAAAGAATGGTGAGACATAGGAGGGGAACTAATCTCGAACAATGTCTACCAGACTTTTCTCGAACAATGGAGCTAACCCAAAAAAATAAATTAATATCCTTCATTCTGAGGTCCGAGATTAGGATTCAACAATAGCTCTGATTGTGGAATTGGAAGAACCAGTGAACTACTTTTCCAATCCGGTTTGATAGGTGATAAAATAGGCGTGGCCCTTCCAGTTCGTTTTAAATCAAAGAAGCGATGTCCCTGTTCCGTAAAAAATTCAGCTTTTCGCTCCTGAAGAATGGCTTCCAATAAATCATTCGGATTGCTTGTTGAGATTGAAGGCAACGCGGCTCTGTTCCTTATTGCATTAATATAGTCCAAGGACATTTCTATATTTCCTAGATGGGCATGTGCCTCTGCTGCAATCAAATACAGTTCCGGTAAACGTATTAAAATGGAATATTCTTCCGTATCTGCCGTAGGTGTATTACGTTGATATTTATTTGGGAAGTACCACGTGTTGTCCCCGTCCGAAACTGTTCCGACCCAAGCCATAAACCGTGCATCGTCAGCCTCGAATCCATTACTTAATTGGGTTGATAAGGTTGAATTGGGGGGTGGCCCACTTGTGAATACAAAGGTGGATGCCTCCTCAGTATTGTTTCCCGGAACGTCTGAATCCAATTGCCATAAGGTTTCGGGACTGTTTTTTTTAAATACGATGTCAAGATTGTCAGTTAAGGAGTAGGGGCCACCGTCCAGCACCTCCGCAGCTTCATTCATAGCTTTGGACCACTGCTCTTGATATACGTAAACCCGTGCCAAGAATGCGCTATTAACGGAATGGTTGGGGCGGTAAGAGCCAATTCTCCCCTCAGAATTTGAAAGTAAGGTTTTGGCCTGGAGCAAGTCGCTCTCGATCAATGGGAACACCACCGAGTTTTCCGATCGAGCTGTTTCGCTATTGATTCTGTAGTCCGTTGTCGTAATATATGGGATATTCCCAAATAAATTAGACAAGTTAAAGTGCATATATGCCCTTAGAAAATAAGCTTCCCCAAGAAATTGATCCTTATCTTGATCCGATAGTATGTTAGACCCTTCGACCCCTTCAATAATACTGTTCGTGGCATAGATCAATTCAAACGCCGTATTCCATAAAAGTGCGACCGAACTGTCCGAGGCCGGAACGCGACTATTGGTAAATCCTTGAACACTGGGTAGATCATTGCTGAACAGTTCAAGTTCATCCGCGTAATGCGCCATTAGGTATGATGTTCCTGAAATACTTCCCGTCGAAAAAGCTTGATCACGTAATTGCCCATAAATATGTGCAAATGCCGCATCGACCGTTGCGGGATCCTCAAACACCAATTGCCCTGTCAACTGATTGGTGGGGGGGTCGATATCCACAAAATCCTCACAGGCGATCATACACATGAGTACAATTAGGCTCAAAAAGAATATTCGTTTAGGTAATCTCAAATTGTTAGCATTTAAAGTTTTATTTTTCATGTTATCTTTTTAAAAGGTTAATCGCGTTCCCAAGCTGATGATACGCAGTGGAGGCACGGTAGCACTGTTTCTTGTTTCCGGATCCAGCCCTAGGTAATGGGTAAAGGTCAATAGGTTTTGACCTTGTAAATAAAGTTGGCAGTCATAGCCGTGGGTATCTTTCTGCATAAGGGCATAGGTCATCGAAAGTGTTTTTAAACGTAAAAATGAGGCATCCGAAATCGAAGTGTCACTTTGTGTAAACTGTTGAAAAGCTTGATTTTCATCGAATGACTGTCCGGTCGTAAATCGCTGTATGTAGCGCTGATCACCTTGTGCGGACCATCTTTGAAGGACCTCGGTCGGTTGATTTGATAGCCCTCCCGGTATTGTTCCTCCCGTAGACCAGTAGTTACGTCCTAACTGTTTGCTAAATTGAAAGAGCACATCCATTTCAAATTTTCCTAACGTGAACCTATTATTGAAACCTCCAAAATATTCAGGATCCAGACTCTTGACTACCTGCTGATCATCTTCAGGGGATATAATACCATCATTGTTGAAGTCCTCGAATTCATATAATCCGGATATGGGATCTACCCTGTTCAATTGGTACACTTTGGCGATGTTCACTGGTTCACCGACCACCAACGAATTCGAATAGGTAGAACCTTCGAGATTGGGAAAAGAAACCAGTCGGTTCTTGGGAATAGTGAAATTAATAGAAGTTTCCCAGGCGAAATTTTGAGTCCTTATATTTAGGGTGTTCAGCCCAATTTCCCAACCTTTGTTCTCGACGGTAGCCTCTAGGTTTGCGTTAACGGAATTGAAACCTGTAGTACTCGGTATGGGTATGCCCACCAATTGGTTGGAGGATCGGTTTTGATAATAATTACCGTTGATACGCACGCGGTCCATGAAAAGTCCAAGTTCCAATGCCAGTTCCAATTTTTTATTCGATTCCCAACTAAAATCCGGATTGAACAATCGCGTCGGAAATATCCCAACTACATTTTGATAGTGTACTCCTCCAAAAGAATAAGTGTCCAAATATTGATAGTCGCCTATTTGGTCGTTGCCCGAGGTACCATAACTTCCCCTTAGTTTTCCATAATTCAACCAAGTATTTGAATTTTTAATGAAATCTTCCTCCGAAAAATTCCATGCAGCTCCAATGGCTCCGAAATTAGAGAATCGCCTATGCGGCCCAAATCGGCTGGATCCATCCCTTCTTCCTGTTACATTTAAGATATATTTACCCCGATGATTGATATTGACGCGTCCAAAAACGGCTTGATAACGATACTGATTGTCACTATCCGTTAAGGCAAAGGTATTCGAGGCAGCAGAGACGCTTTCTATGAAATTGTTATTGACAAAACCAAATCCTAATTGTGAGAATCGACCAGTGTTCTGATTTTGGTAGGAAAGTCCTGCCAATGTTTCTATGCTGGTTTTTCCAAATTCGATGCTATAATTTAATTGAGGTTCCAATATCCAAGAGGTCCTAGATCCTGTGTTATAGATGGCAGCGGAAGATGCACTGCCAATTCCAAAGGCGGGATTGTAAATCGTTGAGGGAATAGTCTTGATTTCCCTTAAATGGCTCTCCGTATAACCAAGGTTAAGTTTTAATTGTAGATGTTGAAGTAAAGTATAGTCAAAAACCCCGTTAGTGATTAGTGTTGAAGCATTTGTACGATATATCCCCTGTAATCTGTACAATGGATTCCGCCACGTCGAGTTTTCCCAGTTGAGGGTTCCGTCTTCATTGTACAATCTCGGTGCATTGGGCGCCAAGCTGAGTGCCGAAAATGTAATATCGTCCGATGGAAGATCATTCTTGTTCCACGTAAAATTAGTAGAAAAGTGTACGGTCAGTTTTTTATCGTGGGAGGTATGCCCAATACTGGCTAGGCCGGATATCTTTTTGTTGTTGAAATCCCCTGGAAAAACACTCGTCTGCCTATGAAAATTACCGCTCACCAAAAACCGGGTCTGGCCATTGCCTCCTGAAAGCGACCCTTGGAAATTATTCAAATAGGAAGTTTTACCGAACAGTACTTTTTGCCAATTTGTTTGTCGGTCAAGATCCCAAGTACCATTTACATCGTAGGCATTGAAGGGTAGGGGTTCGGTTCCGTCATTGGAAAAGGCTTCCCTTCTCATGGTCAAGTATTCCGATGTACTGAGCAGGTCCATAGTTCTGGATACCGTACCCATACCGGATAGGACGTTAAGGTTGAATTCTGTCCCTTCCACGTTCCCTCTTTTTGTGGTGATCAAAACAACGCCGTTAGCACCTCTTGAACCATATATTGCTGTGGCATCGGCATCCTTTAATATTTCTATACGCTCAATATCCATTGGGTTTATGGTATTCAATGGACTAAACCCGAGCCCGGGCAGGATTCCGGATGCAGCTTCTTCTCCCAAACTGGAAGAGGCATAGGGAACCCCATCGATTACATAAAGCGGATCGTTTCCCTGCGTTCGTATACTATTCCTGCCCCTGATCTTGATTTCGAAGCCTGAACCCGAGATTCCAGAGGTCTGTGTAATTTCTACACCTGCCAAACGCCCTTGCAGTGCTGCCAATGGGTTTGAAACGGGTTGCTTTTCCAATGCTACGGCACCTACTTTGCCAATACTCCCCGTACGTTCTTTCTCGGTAACGGTATAATACCCTGCATTGAGGACCACTTCATCCAATTGGGTAACATCTTCCTCCAAGATAACATTGATTTCCTGTCTACCATTTATGGAAACGGTTTCGGTCTTAAAGCCGATGGCCGAAAAGTTTAGAAGACCATCAAGGTTTACTAGGATACTGTAGGAGCCATCAAATTCAGATATTGTTCCAGCATTCGTTCCTTCAATTTGGATGGTTACTCCTGCGATGGGCAGTCCGTTGGTATCGGTAACGGTTCCTGAAATGGTGGACTGCAAGTAATAGGCTTCCTTTTCGGTAGGGGTTGCCGCCTTCATTTTTAAGCTAAGAAAAAGGCATAAGAGCACGTATGCGGTAAGTAAGGGTAAGAAGCTACTCTTTATAATTAGTATTTTTTTCATAATTTAGATAGTTGAGTTATACAATCGATTTCAGTTCCTTCAACAGCCTTTACCGGGATATTGAAGGGTTAATTTTTCCATGGAATCCTATCATTGAAGTACGTCTAAGCCAGATGCGTTGATGTTAAGCAAGGATTGTCCTGTCCAAGTACCCTATAGGGTTGGATGCTGGATTTTTTTTAAAGTGGGTGGCTAGAATTGCAATGTATGGCCGGATACCATACTATTTTTTTGATCAGCTTTGGGTAAAGGGGGTTTCGTTAACCGGAAAAGATGAATCGTGAGCCCAAAACTACAGCCAAGTAAAAATTAGACCGGGTTTTTTGGTTTTTTCTGGAACAAGCGATCAAACGAGCTATACTTGGTGCCATAGGTTGGAATGCGTAGTAGCTTGTTCGCTTCTTTTAAGTTTCCAAATAATTGATTTGCCATAATGCCCAGATGGTTTGGCGACACATTCATGAAAAACTAAAGAAGAAACGCTAAGAAAAAGTTGGGCGTGAAACTCAACTTATCTGATAGAGGTACTGGTATACCGTGCAGAGATAAGAGAGCTCACGCCCGGGTCGTGAGCCAATCTACTTATCATCTCCCTGCAAAAATTACCAGTTTTCTATCGGAGATTCCAAGCGATGACTTCAAATATTTTCTATACGAAGAATCGCAAAAATACCAACTTTTATTAGTTGGATTAATCTAAGATATAAAAAATAATCACATTTATGTGATTGTTAGTAGTTTTTTTTCTGATTCATTTTGCGTCTTGTATGAAAAATATAAACGATAAAGAACTTCTTACTAGTATTTCAATAGTTTTGAAAGAACTTAGAGCAATAGAAGGTTTGACACAACAAAATGTTAAAGATGATACAGGGATACACATAGGTAGAATAGAAACTACACGAAATGATCCTTCTTCAAGCACAATTTTTGAATTATGTAAATATTTTAAAATTTCTCTATCGCAATTTTATAAAAGATTGGAAGAAATTAATCCTAATTTGAATATTAATAATAAATTTTAATTTTCTAGTAAAAAATGAGCTTGACTTTCTCTATAAACCATTCATGATTAATTTTTTACATTGTTGGGAAAGGCTACAAAATATTTACACAATTATTAAAAATACGGTTGTTCGACCGAGAAATTTTATCATCTAGCTCTTTTCTTTACAAGTATGTCTGAAATTAATATGGAAATTTGCAATTTTATCGCTAGAGAGTGGTTATTTCCATAGTTAAATGAAGGTCAATCCCATAGTTCTTTCGCAAATAATCACAATATTGATGAAAGTACCGTTAGAAAAATAAAGAGTAAAAATGGATATAGAATTCCTGTTGAAACTCTAAACAAAATCTGTGAAGCTAAAAATCTAAAGTTAAGTGAGTTTTTTCAGATGGTTGGTGTCTAATAATAACCTTTCATCGCTTTTAATGCTATATTCAATCACGGTGGGCAACATTAAGGTATTCTTAATAACCTCGGTTTACCTCAATAGAAATGCTATAATTTAAGCGCATAATCGGATTTATTCCGATTATGTAGTTGTTTTTTTACATAAATATGCTATATTTACACTAGATAATCGGAAATTAACCGATTATCATACCTAAAAATCACAACATGGATTTTAGAAAGATGGTAAAGAAATATGCTGAAGCTCCTCTATCTAGACATTTGATTTTAGAATTACTACATGATTATCAGCGTCCAAATGATAAAATTAGTGAACTACTTAAAGGCAAAGCGCTTATTTCACTTAGAAGAGGATTATATTTAACGGGACCTAAATTGGGCTTACCAACACCTGAACCTTTTTTAATAGCAAACCACCTTAGAGGTCCAAGTTACGTGTCATTAGAGTCCGCATTATCTTATTGGAATATGATACCCGAAAGAGCGTATGAAATAAGTTCAGTGACCATAAAAACATCGAAGGTATATAAAACTCCAGTGGGACGATATAGTTACCGACAATTAAAGACTCCTTATTATTCTTATGGAATAAAAAGCATAGAATATTCACCAAAGCAAACACTATTGGTTGCCTCGCCTGAGAAAGCGCTATGTGATAAAGTGGTGCTAACATCCAACATTTATCTTAGGAGCATTAAACAAACACGTGAATTTTTACTGGAGGATCTTCGTATAGATCGTGAGGTATTAAAAACATTGGATACCAAAGTTATGGAACAATGGATTAAAAATGCGCCTAAAAAAAGCAGTCTAAAAATGCTAATTAACACGTTGATAGAATTATGATAAAAGAGTGGATAGCCGAATATGATCCTCAAAATGAGGAAGAGATCGTAGCTGCATTACGAGAAATAATGCAGGAAATAACGTTGGCAGGTTTATCAAGAACCGACTTTTTTGAGAAGGCTGCTTTTTATGGAGGAACAGCGCTCCGAATTTTTTATGGATTGGATCGATATTCAGAAGATTTAGATTTTTCTTTACTTAAGCCTGATTCAGATTTTTCAATTGAGCCCTATTTCAAAGCCATTTTAGATGAATTTAAGTCATTAGGACTGACCGTTAGTATTAAGGAAAAGAAAAAAACGAAACAAACCGCTATTGATTCTGCTTTTCTAAAAGCTGAAACCATATGGCAAGAAATTGTACTCGAAGACATCATCAAAGAAACAGGTGTGCGTTCTAACAAGACGCTGAAAATAAAAATAGAAGTTGATCGACAGCCTCCATTGAATTTCAGCACCGAAGAAAAGTTATTGCTCCGTCCATTTTCATTTTACGTGAAATGTTTTACCAGATCAAGTTTATTTGCAGGTAAAATGCATGCGTTGCTTTTTAGAAAGTGGTTAAATAGAGTGAAAGGTAGAGATTGGTATGATTTAGAATGGTATATCAAAAAAGGAATCCCATTGGATGTACATCATTTTCTAACGAGGGCAATAGACACAAACGATTGGCAAGATACTAATATTACCGATGAACAGATTATCGAGTTATTGGCTGCCAAGATTAAATCCGTTTCCTTTAGCAGTATTAAAGCGGATGTAGTTCGGTTTATTCCAAATGATGATGTTTTAACTATTTGGAGCCCAACATATTTTAAGGATTTAATAGCGCAAATTAAATTTGAGCATACTAGATCTTAGGAGAAGGTTACTATTTGGGAATTGCTCAATAAAAAAATAAAAATGATCGCCTACTATTTAAGCATATGGAGCGCCTATAGGCCAGTGCTATATAACTTGTTGACTAATCTGGGATTGAGATAACGGGAAATGAAGAGTTTATAAAGACCTTGCGAAGAAAGAAGGTCGGTGTTATACCCTTCACAACAGCTTCATAATTTCAGCATAGCACCTCATGCACCAGCTTTAGTTCTTCATCGGAATAGACAACCCTTCTTTTAGGCATAGACCGTTCTATCTTTTGCAATGTAAACCGCAATTTTCGGTCCTTTCCATTGGCGAAGGCCACGAATTCGCCCGGTCTTAATCGAAAAAAAATATCCGCCCTCCGTTTGGAAACCTCTTTTTCTCCTTTGGGGATCCGGCTTTCAAAGCTCAATCCATTGCGATTATAGACACTGTGGATCGGTTTTTAAACGATTTCGAAAAAAAGTTTGTAGTATTTGGTGGTGTTCGGGTAGTTGACCCAATAGTCCTTCCATATATCGGTTTTGCACCATTTCCTATAGTGGTAACAGGCCGATTACTAGGTCAGGTATACCTCTAAAAAAAATGCCTTTACCGGCAACTGATGACATTGAACCCCGCTTTGAGATTATAGAGAATGGAAATGACAATCTTGCACAACGGAATCGTTGGCGCAAAACCCCTTTTTGTTTTCGGAATGAATGGCACAATTTCCATGTCTTTACTTACCTTTTTTCAATTACCCTAGCGTTAATTTGAGTTGTAGTCATTTTGTGTATGACTATTGGAATTTTAAAATATCATATGGCTTTATTTTAAAGCTGGAAATGGACAGTTTTGATTAAATAGTACTGATAATTAAAATATCCATTTCTATTTATCTACGAGAAGATTTATAGTTTATAAATAAATTCTTTGTCCTATAATTTAAGTTTAACTCACTTTTATAATATGCAAGACCAATAAACTGAATCTTATCGGTTGAGGAATAAATAATATAGATTGTTATGTTTTGTATCCATTTATTGAAGTACCTTTAGTTATACGAATGATTTCGAGGCAAAAGTTACCTATTCGGTTACCTGATATTTTAAAAAACCTGTAATTATTTGATAATAAGCGTATTAAGGTGTAGCGGTTTAGTTCTGCCACCCCGACTTTTTAACATACCAAAATATGTTATATAAAAGGTAATTATATGAATTTCATATAGTTACCTTTTTTTTGTACCTCATTTTAACACAATTGCCGCCGTTTGAATCGTGAGTTCGTCGTGAGTTCACCACTGAATCGTGAGTCAATCGTGAGTTTAAATTTTGTATCTTCCGTATGTCGTCCGTCACTGGTGGACGTGTAGTTTGACTTTCGTATAAATTTTTTGTTTCATTTTAAAAAGCATATACGATGCGAACGAACCTAACATTCTCCATTTCCTTTTTTGTACGAAAAAAGAAGAACAGTCCTGAATATGCCATATTGTATGTCCGGATCACCGTTAACGGCCGGTCCAAGGAGATCAGCCTAAAACTTGACCTTCCCCTTGATAAGTGGAACCAACTCGCTGGCAAGATGCAGGGTACCGGCGCCAGGAGCCAACTGGTCAACCGAAAGATAGAGACCACGAGGACACGGCTCCATAACATTTACGAGGACCTGATAAGAGAAGAGCGGATCATCACGGCGGATACCCTTAAGGAAAGGTACCTTGGCAACGATGTCACCCATAATACATTGGCGGGACTTTTGGATTATCATGACGACAAGATGAAAAAGGTCCTTAAATATGGTACCCTTAAGAACTATACCACCACATCGAATTACCTCAGGGACTATGTAAAGACGGTTCATAAGAGTATGGACATCTACCTCAAGCGGATCGACTACGGATTCACCTTGGGATTCGAGGATTATTTACGGGAACGTCCAGGCTTGCACAACAACGGTGTGATGAAGCATATGGAACGCTTCAAGAAGTTGATGCGCTTGGCCCTGCACTTGGAATGGATCGAAAAGAACCCGACCCTTCGCTTCAAGCTCCGCTTCGATAGGGTGGATATGGTCTATTTGGACAAGGAGGAACTTGAACGAATCAAGAACAAAGAGTTCGAACGCACGGCCCTGACCGTGACACGCGACATTTTCGTGTTCTGCTGCTACACGGGGCTTGCCTATGCGGATGTAAGGTCGCTTAAACAGGAACACTTGAGGACGGGCATCGATGGGAGGAAATGGATCTATATGCGAAGGATGAAGACCGACACACAGGTACGGATACCTTTATTGGAGGAAGCCAATACAATTCTGGAACGTTACCGGACACATCCAAAGGTGGACAACCAAGAAATCCTGTTGCCCGTCTGCTCCAACCAAAAGACCAATCAATATTTGAGGGATATCGCCGATGCCCTTAATATCAGAAAAAAGCTGAGTTTCCATGCCGCCAGGCATACCTTCGCCACTACGGTCACCCTTGCCAACGGGGTCCCCATCGAAACAGTATCAAAGCTACTGGGACACCACAAAATCTCAACCACTCAGATTTATGCCCGGGTGGTGGATACGAAGATCTCGAACGATATCGATGCCCTGCGGACCAAGTTGAGGACTTGAACGGAATTAAGGAAAGGTCAAAGTGTCCCGTTGTAACGGAAACCATTGTTGTGCCCTGAAGCCGCTCACCCCTTTTTCCTCCACGGTGCGAAAGGCACCGTTACGGGAAAAGCGGTTCCCTAAAGGGTCTTGGACACGATCCCGAAAAGGGTATCAAGTCCGCTTGTTCACGATGGACCGGATCATAAGTTATAGGTTCACCCATGAAATAAAAACGGGCAGGATTTTTTAGTTCACTTACCATGGCTCCGTTTCCCATTGTCCAAAGGAACAAGATCCGCCCCGGGACGCTTTGCATAACCAGGCTCGTTGACTCGCTCTTTTTATAAAAGCTTAGCCCGGCCCACATCTTGATAGGCTAGGGGCCAAAGGGAATCGCTAAAGGCACTATGGGAAGTAAAGGGTAAAATAATAGACGTTTTTTATTTTAAAGCCGATGAAGACCTATGCGGTGGACATGGGATTTCAGTTTTTATATAAGAATGAAAAGGGGAAAGCACAAAGGATATAATAAGTAATGGTTTTTTCTATTCTACCGAGATAGAGCTGCTGCTTCGGGAGATAGGATCGGTTTCAGGAAAGGTTCTTGCATAACAATCTGTAATTGAATATATTGTAATTCGATAATTGATGATCGGGTGTTATTGATAATACATGATATAGGGAAGAAATAGGATGAGTGAAGTGAAATTGACATTGTTTATTGCAGATGAAGAAGCGCGCATCGCCATTGACTTTGGCAATGAAGATTCCGTTCGGCTACACCTAAGGAAACTTCCCGATGTAAAGTGGTGTTCGCAAAAGCGGACTTTTTATATCAAGAACTCGGGACAAAATAAAAGAAAAATATTCAACCATTTAAGGAAAATAAATTGCTATGTGGACTATAGTGGTCTAAAAGGTAAGGCACCGATAAAAATCATTGAAAAGCCCATTTGTTTACCGGAATTGGACGGGTCTCGGTTTGAGGATATCCATAAGTTCAAAAAATGGTTGCGGCAGAGGAGATTGAGCGAAAACACCATCAATACCTATGTTGAAGTGACAACTTTTTTTGTTAGGTACGCTAAATTAAAGAATACTGATAACATGAGTAATCGGCTGATCGAATCTTTCAATTTTGATTTCATAGTGAGTCGCAATAAATCCGTTTCGTATCAGAACCAATGCATTAGCGGGATCAAGAAATACCTTTGTTATTTAGGTAAAAGTGTTGATGAACTTCATTTGGAAAGGCCACAAAAGGAGCGAAAACTACCTGTAGTGCTAAGTATGGAGGAGATAAAGCGACTGTTCGAAGTAATCACAAATATTAAGCATAGAACTTTATTGGGCCTTATCTATTCGGGTGGATTGCGGGTAGGGGAGGCCATTAACTTAAAAATTAGGGATATCGATAGTAAACGGATGCTGATCCATATCAAAGGGGGCAAAGGGAAGAAGGATCGGTATACTTTGCTTTCCGAATCTTTTTTGAGGCTATTAAGGGACTACTATAAGATTTATAGACCCAAGGTGTATTTGTTCGAAGGGCAGCGCACTGCAAAATATTCTAGTGCCAGTGCACAGAGAATACTTAAACATGCGGCTGAAAAAGCGAGAATAAACAAAAGGATTACGTTACATACTTTAAGGCATAGTTTTGCGACCCATTTGCTGGAAAATGGCACCGACATCAGGTATATCCAAGAATTACTGGGGCATAATAGCCCCAAAACCACCATGATCTACACCCATGTATCGAACAATAGTTTAAGTAGAATAAAAAATCCTTACGACAATCTTTAATTTTAGAATTAAATTGCATTCTAAATATTATAATTAAAAAAAGAATGAAAAATAATAGTGACAAATTACACCGTAACTTCCGCATATTGTACCGGATTAGTAGGATAAAAGACGGAATGTTCCGCATATAAACAAGTTACCTGCCATATTACAACAAATGAAACTTACTCTACTAATTTCAACATTTTTGTTTCTTTCTTACTTTTCCTATTCCCAAATTCGGAAGAAGGACTTAGATGGAGAATGGCAATCGAAAAATGATAGCGAATTATACTATAAAACGGACACAATACAACTTCATCAAAACATAAATCATTTCTATCAGAATGAAAAAAGCTGTCACCAGATTAAATGGACTTTGGCTAAGAGCAGTTTTAAAATAAGTGAAGTAAATAATTGTACTGAACCCGGACGAGTTAAAGAATATAATGCCAGAGAAAAACTTAAATTAAAGAATACAGATTTTGGTAAAACATTAGAAATTTTTCGGGATAAAGAATCGATTGACAAGTTTCGAGTTATCTCATATAACGTAAAAAGAATCGAAAAATATCCCTACGATATTAAACAGTTGGACTTATTACGCTTCGATGAGCTTAAGGACGAAAAACTATATAAATATGTGGACTCGCTTATTTTTAAAGTTCTTAAATACAAACCAGAGATTGACCAGAATGGAAATTCTGGAGTTACCATCGCTGACTCAAATCCAAACGTAAAAATTATAGTGAGAGATTTTATCGATAAAAATCCAGAGCCACTAATTGTTGTGAATGGCTACCCGATAGAAAATAGAGATATTTTAAAAAAGCTTTTACTTGTTGAAACTTCAGCAATCAAATATTTGACAAAAGAACAGTCCTTAAGTATTTATGGCTCAAGGGCTATTAATGGTGTTATTCTTTTAATTGCATCGGAAAAACGATTCAAAACAGTACGGAAAAAATACGGCAGGTAACAATACCTAAACGTAATGCGGACTTCAGGGCAAAACCGAAAGGTCTGTGTATATTTATAAAGTCGCTAGATCTTATGGATTTAGCTTTAAAATAGAAAAAAATAAATCAAAACAATAAGCTTTAGCTTCGTGCGCAGACGGAAACGAAAGGTTTCCTTACTACCGCACTACGCTTAGCCTAGCCGTTGTAACACATTTAAGACAAACATTATCAATAAATCAGAAAACGTAGTTTCACAAATCAATTCAAACGTCTTTTTTAAAGAATTTACGTTTGCGAAAAATGATTTCACCGATTTAGATTCTAAACAAAAACTTGAATTTTCAGATAATGTAATTTGGTTAGACGATATATTTTTCATCTTTGAAATTAAAGAAAGGAATGCAGGAGAAAATTCAAATGATTCGGATTGGTTCAAGAATAAAATATTAAACAAAGCAGTTAAGCAAATCAAGACTACTCACGAATATTTAAAGAAATACCCAAATATTCCAATAATTAACGAGAAGGGACATAAAAAGAATATTTCGGAAGCAAATTTTCGAAACATTCAATCGGTAATTATTTATTCACCAAGCGATAACTTTGAGGAAACTCAAAGATATTTAAAGTTTTATAAAAGCAAAAAAGTTGGGTTAATTCATCTGTTTCATTCAGAGGATTACTATTGGGTTTGCAAATATCTTATCACACCAGCAGAGATTGAGGAATATTTAATATTTAGAGAGGAACTTTTTGAGGAACATCCTAAACACTTAAATGTACTTCCTGAACAATATGTTTTAGCTCATTTCTTTGAAACACTTGACACGTCTGAAATTAAAGCAGAATACATAAATAACTTTAAGAAAGTAACAACAGATTCTAGTGATTTTAATATTTCATATTTGATTGAAAATTTCAGTAAAAATATTCAGCTATTAAAAGAACAAACAGAATATTATCCAATAATTGCGGAAATAGCAAAACTCAATCGAATCGAACTGATAGAATTTAAAAAACGATTCGTAAGAACCATAGAAAAATGCAAAGAAAAAGATATTACAATTCCATTCAGAATGTATCTTCCCAGAACGGATTGTGGATTTGTATTTGCACCTCTGAATAAGCGAGCATCTAATCATTGGAAAACAGCGTTGAACAATTTTACTGTTGCTCAAAAATATGACCAAAAAGCATATCGGTGCGTTGGATTGGTTATGTTCGAAACAGAAATAGATGGAGAAACTGTTTTAGATATGTATTGGTCATTTATGGAGCAGAATTGGGAATATAACGCAGAAATTGAAAAGTTACTTTTGGAAAATTTCCCTTTCCGAGAGGTAAAACTCAAAAGAATGGATAATAGATACGTGGAATAAAAACGTGTTACAACAAAGAACTGAGCTGAAAAACAAATAAAATTCATCTCAACCTACTCACATAATTTCTATCGTAATCCAAACCTGATTTTGATATACCATAAGCTTGTTTTATAAGTTTGTTACACACAGCGATCAGCGCAAGTTTTTTGCTTTTACCTTTGGCTACTATCCTGTCAAATAATGCCTTGCATTGTGGATTATGCACACAGGCTGTAAAGCTGCATAGAAAAAGATGATTCCGAAGTAATGGGTCTCCAATCTTACTGATTCTGGTTTTGCCCTTTACACTGCTACCTGAGCTTCTTTCATTGGGAGCTAATCCAAAAAAAGAAGACACCTGTGATGCACTCTCGAAATCACGGAAGCCATTTGTTGAAACTATCAAGATCATAGCTGTTTTCTTACCTATTCCAGGTATGGTATTCAACCTTGAATACAAACCTTGTTCGTTCGACTTTATGAGCTGCTCCATTTCAATTTCAAGAAGACCTATTTCTTTGTCCAAGTGTTTTATCTGTCTTTTGATCGACCTTAAAATTTTATTTTTTGCTTGACCTCCTGTCAATAAAGAATGTAACATGTTCTTAAGAGCCGTTCGCTGCTTAAAATAAAGCCTGATCGCACTTTGGTATCTTTTACATTCCATTACATACTCTGCTTCGGGAACCCATAAAGACAAAGGTTGTTCCGATGCATATTCAAATATCATCCTAGCATCACTCTTGTCGGTCTTAACATGGTTTAACTTCATCTGTATAAAACGTTTGATAACCAATGGATTCAGCACACTTAATCGTATTCCATGTTCGTAAAGATAGATTGCCAAACGCTGATGATAACAACCCGTAGCCTCCATGGCACACCAATGGTCACCAGAAAGTCTTTTCTTGAATAAAGAAAAGCCCTTTGCATTATTTTTAAATTGAAAATGACCCAAGTCAGAATCATAAACATCTATTGTGTCTTTTGAGATATCTATCCCTACAAAAATTGTAATTTTATCCATATCTTGATTTTATAAAGAACAATACCATATGCATACAGCATCCTAAAAACAGGTTCAAAAGACCTATAGAACTGAACGTATTGTATTGGTAAAAAGAGCAGGGATTTTCATTGTTGACGGAATCGGAAGTTCCTACGGCTATAGTAACCTTACTCTGCTCTTTTGTTCTTTGGTTATAAACAATATAATTAATCAAAGACAAACTTAGGATGGCTATAATTAATGTGGGGTTTAGGTTTTTACGCCAAGGTCTGTGTATATTTATGAAGTCGCAAAATCTTTGGGATTTTGCTTTAGACAAGAAAAATTAAAACAAAACAAAAAGATTTGGCTACGAGCTGTGGCGCAAAGGGAATTGTAAATCACCGCCCCACACTAATCATAGCCTCACCGTTGTGCAACATTTTACAAATTTATAGATGGCAGAAACATATTCGATATTTAGAAAATTCTCAAACCTTGAACAAGCCACGGAATTAAGGGAATTACTTCTTAAAAACGATATTGATTCGGAACTAGCTGATAATGTTGCTCCAGTTGACGTGACATTTTCTGGTAGTACATTGCAAAACGAAATTGAACTTCGAATCAAGCAATCGGATTTTAAAAAAGCTGAAGAAATATTAGAAAAAGATGCTGAGAATATAATTAACGAAATTGACCCTGATTATTATTTATTTGAGTTTACTGACGAAGAGCTCTATGAAATTCTGTTGAAAGCTGACGAATGGAATCCGTTCGATTACTCTCTAGCTCAAAAAATACTTACTGACCGAGGTAAACCAATTGATAAAGATTTGTTGAATTCGCTTAAAAACGAGCGGTTAAAAGACTTGGCTAAACCTGAAGAGAATCAAAAACCATGGATAATAACCGGTTATGTATTTGCAATTTTAGGTGGGTTTTTAGGACTGATTATTGGCTACTTTTTATGGACAGCGAAAAAAACGTTGCCTAATGGACAAAAAGTATATTCCTATTCTGAAAAAGACAGAAAGCATGGAAAATATATATTCTATGTTAGCTTGATAGTTGCGCCAACTTCTCTTTTCCTAAGGGCATTCGCATAGCAGAACGTAAAAAAACGTCGCACAACAAAACCTAAACATAATGCGGACTTTAGGGCAAAAACGAAAGGTCTGTGTATATTTATAAAGTCGCTAAATCTTATGGATTTAGCTTTGGACAAAAAAAAGAAAAAGCAAAACAATAAGCTTTAGCTTCGTGCTAAGACGGAAACGAAAAGTTTCCTTACTACCGCACTACGCTTAGGTACTGTGTTAAAAAACAAGTTTTTTCTTTAATAATTTAGGAAACAGGTTGATTTATCAAACTGTTATCCCGCGC
>LAZR01000198.1_pt1 | contig 62456 bp, 55 predicted proteins | sample 329461 | NCBI WGS metagenome assembly LAZR01 (sample SAMN03002196, study PRJNA259156) | marine sediment metagenome | biome: sea floor; feature: Hydrothermal impacted sediments; material: marine sediment; isolation source: Loki non-amplified sample from Loki's castle hydrothermal vent sediment ... | reverse complement strand
CTCACGGATCACTACCGACGGGAGGCCGCGCGGCGGCGGCGGGAAGGCAGCTATGCGCGGGAGCAGATCGCGCTGGGCGAAAATCCTGACGAAATCGATCTCGAAGATAGCCCTTGCGAATGTTTCCGCGAACTCCTTCCCGCATTGCGGCCGGACTATGCGGAGATTCTGCGACGGGTCGATTTGTCGAGCGAGCCCCGCGGAAAGGCCGTGGCGAATCTCGGCATTTCACCTGGAAACGCCAGAGTCCGGCTGCATCGAGCACGCCAAGCTTTGCGCGAAGCAATGCACGAATGCTGCGGCAGCTGTTGCGCACATGGTTTCAACAGTTGCACATGCGGCGACCGTCACCACTCGACTGGTGCGACAGAGATGAGCCAAGTCGCCTTTTCCTGACCGATTGGATCGCCTGCTTCGGCCGTAATACCGCGGGCGCTTTGAACTGACGGTTCACCCGGTCGAGCGGACAGGGCGTGGCCTTGTAGCTGATCGTCGTCTTCACCGGCTTGCCGCGAATCACGCCCTTCAGACCTATCTGGCGCATCAGCCGAGCGACCGTGCAGCGGGCAACGTCGATTCCCTCGCGCTTCAACTGACGCCAGACCTTGCGAAACCCGTAGACGCCGAAGTTCGCCTCGAAGACGCGGCGGATGTCGTCGCATAGCTCGGCGTCGCGGCGTTCCCGAGCCGGTCGGCGATCCGGGTCGCGCTTGCGGGCCGCGTGCTCGTGGTATGTCGACGGAGCGATCGGCAGAACCCGGCAGATCGGCTCGACCCCATAGACATCACGATGATCGTCGATGAACGCCGTCATCGTCTGAACGGGCGGTCGAGCTCCGCCACCGCAAAATACGCCGATGCCTTGCGCAGGATCTCGTTGGCCTGCCGCAGTTCACGGTTCTCGCGTTCCAGAGCCTTGATCCGCTGCACTACCTGGCACTGATCGAGACCAAGCCGAACGCGCTCGACCAGGCGGCGGCGCTCCAGGGCTGGGACCTGCCGGAAGCCTTCCAGCATCTTCGACATCTCCTGGAGGCGCGCATGGGCAACCGGGGCCGGCGCGAGTTCATCCAGGTGCTGCGGCTGATGGAAACGCTCCCCATGCCGATCGTCACCGAGGCGGTGACGGAAGCGATCCGGCTCGGGGCCATCGGGTTCGACGCTGTCAAGCTGATCGCGCTTGCCCGGATCGAGCGTCGCCCGGCACGCCTAGACCTGTCGGCCTATCCGCATCTGCCGAAGACGCACGTCAGGACGACGGCCGCCGCCGACTACGCCGTCCTCATTCCCGGGCGAGCGGCATGACCGGCAAAGCGACGCCAGACCCTATGCCAAGGGGGACGACGAGAGGCACGCCGCAGGTGCTTCTTGCCCATCACCTCAAGCAGTTGAAGCTGCCGACGGTGCTCCGGGAATACGACAAGGTCGCCCGCGAGTGCGCCCGCGACGGTGTCGACCATCCCCGTTATCTGCTGCGCCTGATCGAGCTGGAGCTGATCGACCGGGAACGGCGCATGGTCGAGCGTCGGATCAAGGCGGCACGGTTCCCGGCCGTCAAAAGCTTCGACACCTTCGACTTCACCGCCATTCCGACACTCAACAAGATGCTGGTGCTCGAGCTGGCGCGGTGCGAGTTCATCCTTCGCCGGGAGAATGTGATCGCGCTGGGTAATTCCGGCACGGGAAAGACGCATGTCGCTCTGGCTCTCGGACTGGCCGCCTGCCAGAAGGGCTTCACCGTCGCCTTCACGACCGCCGCCGCGCTCGTCCATCAACTCATGGAAGCCCGCGACGAACGCCGTCTCCTAAAGCTGCAGCGCGATCTGCAAGTGGTCAAACTGCTGATCGTCGACGAGCTTGGTTACGTGCCGCTGTCGCCAACGGGCGCCGAGCTTCTGTTCGAGGTGTTCTCCCAGCGATACGAGCGCGGATCGACGATTGTCACCTCGAACCTGCCATTCGAGGACTGGACCAGCGTCCTTGGATCGGAGCGGCTGACCGGAGCGCTGCTCGATCGCCTGACGCACCACGTCCACATCTTGACGATGAACAGCGACAGCTATCGGCTCAAGCAGTCGTCGGGCCGACGTCGTTCCCCTGCGCCCGACAAAAGGGCGGAGCAAAACCAGGTTACCGACGACGCCGTCGATACTGAAATCAGCGAAATCTCCAAGAGCTGACCATCAAAAACCGATCGCCCACGCACGAAGGGGCCCGATCGGGCCCCTTCGTGCGTCGTGACTGCCATCGCCGTGGCCTGGTTTTACTCCGCCCCACTGGCCTGGATTTGCTCCGTCGTTGACATGCCAATCGGCTTGTCACCGACGATGGCGCGAAAGACCGCGATCCGTCCCGGGTAGTCGGCGAGGTGCTTTGCCTGCGGCCCCAGCTCTTCGCGCTTCTTTTCGATAAAGGCGGGAACCCTTGAGGAGAGCAGGTCTTCGGAGCCCGGACGCGCCATGGCTCGCTTGATCGCAGTCCCGACCCCTTTTTCGATGAGTGCCGCGACATCAGCGGCGGAGATCAGAGCGGCCGGAGCGATCAGCGTGGCATCCGCCTCCGAATCGAGTTCCCCTAGGTCGACGCCGCTGCCGACGGCGATTCCCGCCGCTTGCAAGGCTTGCGCCGTCTCCGCCTCGCGCTTCAGGTAACAGGAGGCACCCTCCGGATCTTCCAGATCAAAGCTCTCTGCGGACGGCTGCGACCGCGGAATGAGCGGCTGGTCTCCAGCCAGCCGTTCGACGAGGTAGCGATACTTCGCGCGCTCCGCCCAGCGCATGGGCCAGCGTCGAACTCGTTCATGACGCAATTGAGAACGGCACCGAACGCCGAGCGAGCGTCGGGGCCAAGCCCCGCGCTCCTCAGCGTCTCGAATGCCTCCTCGACTGCCCGCACCAGTATCCAGCCTCGTCTTGCGGCGGTCCGGCGATCGCAGGTTCGTAGCGATCGCCGGATATCCGACCTACCAAGACGCGGGACCAGATCGACCGGGACCGGTTTGCGAAACCAGAAGACTGATCCGCGCCTCGTGACGAAGGGTGCGAGGGAATCTTGCAAGTAACAAACGCCCACAAAAATGTGACAGGGCGCTGTGACAGAAAGGCGAAAAATCCGGACACTTCAGAGACGATGAATCAATGGCTTAGGTATGGCGGAGAGGGGGGGATTCTACCCCGATCTTTCCTCAAGTCACTGAATTCGTTGCGCGAAGTTCTGGAATTTCTCTCTGCTGTGACAGTTGGATGTGATCGCAAACACTCGCACGGCATTGGCAGGAATTCGAGGACGGGCCTCGGCGCTCTTCTTAAGCGCACCGCGTATCCGGCAGCATGGCCGCCGGATACGCGGTTCTGTGATTGTGCCTCAAACGTTCATTTTGCCTCGCCAGAAGTTTCTTCGGCGCTCGAGGCGTCCATTGCCGCGACCGTCGCCTCGATGAGTTCCTTGGGCGCCGAGACGATATCCTGGTTGACCGCCTCAACCTCCTCTCCGGTCGCGGGAATGATGATCGCACCGCGCTTTTTGGCGTCAGCGAGAAAATCCTCGTCCTTTACCATCTTCTGGAAGGCCTCGCGCAGGCCAGCAATGACGTCCTCTGAGGTGCCGGGAACGGCCATCATCGACCGACCCACCGGCGCGCCCGCCGAGGCGAAACGCAAGATCTTCTGCGCTTGAGGATCGTCCGTCAGTTCCTGCAGCAGCGGCGTATCGGGGAGATCGGGATCGGCTTCAAGCCCCGCCTGCATAATGATCCTGAGATCGCCGGAATCCATGTCCGACCGGTCATTGGCGGCGAATGACGCCCAGTTCTGCGAGAACATGTCGACTTCGCCGCGAATCGTGGCCAGCTTGGCCGCCGAGGATCCCTTATAGCCGCAAATGAGTTTCAGCTTGTAACCGAGAAGGTTCTTGAGGAGGGCTGGCATCTGCGCGCTGCGGGCTGCCTTGCCGGTGCAGCCGACCACGACCTCGGTGTCGGCCATTTCCTTAGCCGAGGAGATTGGCGCCTTGGGACCGATCGCGAAAGCAGAGTTGGCCGGGGCGAAGCGGCCGATGTAGCGGAACTTCGCCGCGTCCCAGTCTGCCTGGTCGGGCGACAGGAACTGAATATGGGCGAGCGTGTCCGGCAGGATAGCCACCGTCAGCCCATCCGGCTCGACATTGTTGACGAAATTGGCCGCTGCTCGGCGCCCACCGCCACCCGGCATGTGCTGGACGATGATGTTTGGCTCCCCCGGGATAAACTGGGCCATATGCGCGGCCGCAAGCTGCGCGTAAAGATCATAGGAACCACCCGGTGGATGGCCGATCAGAATGGTCAGCGTGTTGCCGGTGTATAGGTCTTTGACATCACCGGTCTGGGCAGCGCTGGACGTCACCCCGGCCAGGATGGCAGCCGAGGCCACGGCGACCCCCGCCACTATTGATCTCCACATCGTCATAGCTCTCTCCCTGTCCCATGCGACATTGCGGCGACCGGTCGATCGCCGGCCCTGTGTCTGCGGACGCGTCGACTGTTCCTCCCAGCCCGCGTTGCCAAACATACTGTCATACATTACTACATAAAACAACGCGGAGAGGAGAGGTACGCTCATGGTGGCGGAAGCGGCGATCGATGCTCTCGGCATCATTTTCGAGCCGTCTCGACTTCTCTTCGTCGCTCTCGGCACATTGCTGGGTCTGATGATCGGTGTGATCCCCGGCATCGGCGGCCTGGTCGGCCTTGCGCTGCTGCTGCCATTCACTTTTTCGCTCGACCCCTATACCGCGCTCGCCTTCCTGGTCGGCGTGCAATCCGTCACCACCACATCCGATACCATTCCAGCCGTGCTGTTCGGGGTGCCGGGAACCGTCGGCTCCGCCGCCACCGTGCTCGACGGTCATCCAATGGCGAAAAAGGGCGAGGCGGGCCGAGCTTACGGCGCCGCCTTTACCGCCTCCGTTTGTGGCGGCCTTTTCGGCGCGCTCCTGCTGGCTCTTTCAGTACCACTGCTGCGTCCCTTCATCCTGTCGATCGGGACGCCCGAGTTGCTCGCCGTCTGCCTTCTCGGTCTGACGCTGATCGTGTCGCTCAGCCAAGGCGCGCTTTTCAAAGGTATCGCTGCGGCCGGGATCGGGCTGCTCCTTTCGACGATCGGAGACGAGCCGCAGACGGGAATTCAGCGCTGGACCTTCGATAGTTTCTACTTATGGGATGGCATTTCCCTCGTCCCGCTAGCGCTCGGCCTCTTCGCCGTCCCCGAGATCATCGATCTGGCTGCCTCCAAACGCTCGATTTCCCAAGTCGACACACGCGCGGACCGATGGCAGCAGCTACGTGGCGCCCGGGACGTTCTGACGAACTATTGGCTCGTTCTGCGCTGCTCGGCGATCGGCAGCATTCTCGGCGCGATTCCCGGCCTGGGGGCCTCTGTTATCGATTGGATTGCCTATGGCTATGCGGCGCGCTCGGTGAAGGGCGCCTCGGAAACTTTCGGCAAGGGAGACGTCAGGGGAGTCATCGCTTCTGAAAGTGCCAACAATGCCAAGGAAGGCGGCGCGCTCGTGCCAACGTTGGCCTTCGGCGTGCCCGGCTCCGCCTCGATGGCGCTGTTGCTCGGCGCGTTCCTCATCCACGGCGTCGCCCCTGGTCCGAATATGCTCGGCAAGGATCTTGATATCACCTTCACGCTGATCTGGACGGTGGCGCTGGCCAACATCCTGGGCGCGGGAATCTGCTTCGCCTTCGCTGGACAGTTTGCCAAGGTCGCCTCGGTCCGGGCGGGGCTTCTGGTACCGCTGATCTTCGGCCTGATGCTGATCGGCGCCTATCAGGGGGCTCAAGCCTATGCCGATCTCCTTGTCCTGGCCGGCTTCGGTCTGCTCGGCTGGGTGATGAAGCGGCTGAATTGGCCGCGGCCACCCGTCATCCTCGCCTTCGTCTTGGGCGGATTGATCGAGAACTACCTGTTCATCTCGCAACTGCGCTACGGCGCGGCGTGGATGTTGCAGCCGATCCCCTTCGTTCTGCTCAGTCTGATCGCCGTGATGCTGGGAAAGCCTCTGCTTCTGCACTTAGTCGGACGCAATCGCGTGGCAGCGTCCGCGGGTAAGGCGGCGCCGGTACTGCACACGCCTGCCACTAGAGGCCTTCTGATTGCCGACGTGGTTATGTGGGCTGGCGTTGTCGCTGTCGCCATCTACGTTCTCGTCTCATCGAGCGACTGGGATTTCGCCGCGCGCCTGATGCCGCAGGCCGTCGCACTCGCCTGTCTTGTCGCCGCGGCCCTCTTCGCCATTGTCCGGTTTCTCAATCGAATTCCGTCCATCACGAACGAAGCGGTCGCGCCCGCCGCCGTCCTGATAAAGGAGGGCCTGTGGGTAGCCGGCCTCGTTCTTGGGGTGGCCATGGTCGGCATGATTCCAGCTATCGTTGTATATACGTTCTCCTACATGGTGTTTGCCGGCAACACCGCTCCGGCTCGCGCACTGATCATCGCCGCCCTGTTCGGCACCGCGCTCTTTCTGTTGTTCCACCTCACCTTGCACATTCCCTGGCCCGCTTCGTGGCTCGGGGAGGCTATTCCGCAACTGCGCGTTTTGACGACTCGGCTGATCTGACACCGGACAGCACGCGATCTCGACGGGAGAAAACCATGCCGAACGGAAATGGCGCGGCCAGGACCGCGCAACACCAGGATGCGGAAACGCTCTATGGAAGCGACCTCATTGCCGAGGCGCTCCGGGAGCAGAATTTCCCCTACATCTGCCTCAATCCCGGGGCGAGCTTCCGCGGCCTGCACGATTCGATCGTCAATCATCTCGGCAATCAACGACCAGAGATGATCGTCTGCATGCATGAGGAGCATGCCGTCGGCATAGCCCAGGGCTATGCCAAGATCACCGACAGGGCGCTGCCCGTCGCGGTGCATTCCAATGTTGGGCTGATGCATGCCTCGATGGGAATTTTCAATGCCTGGTGCGATCGCGCCCCGATGCTGGTGATCGGCGCCACCGGTCCGGTGGACGCGGCCAAACGACGACCCTGGATCGAATGGATCCACACCACCAATGACCAGGGCGGACTGGTGCGAGGCTACACGAAGTGGGACGACCAGCCCGGTTCGGCCGAGGCCGCGGTCGAGTCGATCCGGCGCGGCGTCTTTCTCGCCAACACGCGGCCTTGCGCCCCCGTCTATGTCAATCTCGACGTCAGCGTCCAAGAAGCCGAGATCGCCGAGCGACCCCATTTCGACCCGGTCTCTCTGACGGCCGCCGCAGGCGATGCCGAGCCCCCGGCTGAGGCACTCGAGCAAGCCGCAGGCATCCTCGCCCGGGCGGACCGGCCCTTCATCTTCTGCGGCCGCGGTACGCGCGACATCGGCGCCTGGCAGGACCGCATCACGCTCGCAGAGATGCTCAACGCGCGCACCACCGCGCACATGAAGCTCGCCGCCGGTTTCCCGACCACCCATCCGGCGTTCGTCGCCGAGACAGGCTGGCGGTTGAAGGGCCGCGTTCTGGAGGAAATCCGCGCGGCCGACGCCATCCTCATGCTCGACTGGCTCGATGCCGGCAACACGTTGAAGCTTGCCTTCCCGGCCGGCGTGGAACGCCCGCCGGTCATCAACGTCTCCAACGACTTCCATATCCACCGCGGCTGGAACATGGACTATGGCGGCCTGCCACATGTCGATGTAAACATCCCAACGACGCCGGAGCCGACTGTGCGGCGGCTGATCGAGCGGCTCACGGAAGAGCGCCCTGCCCCCGTCCCGGCGACACTCTCCTTCCCTGCACTTCCGCCGGTTTCCGGAACGGGGGAAATCGGCCTGATGGATCTTGCCCGCGCCTTTGCCACCGTGAGCGAGAACCGCAAATTGTCGATCACCGGACGACCGCTGGGATGGCCGACCAATGGCAATCGCATCGAGCATCCCCACGATTTCCTCGGCCACACCGGAGGCGGCGGCCTGGGCGCCGGCCCCTCCATCGCCGTGGGAGCGGCGCTCGGCCTGCGCGAAATCGGCTCGGAGCGTCGCGCCGTCGCAATCCTCGGCGACGGTGACTACACGATGGGGGCGACCGCGCTCTGGAATGCAGCGACGCTCCGCCTACCGCTGCTGTTTCTCGTCGCGAACAATCACTCCTACTATAACGACGAGAACCACCAGATACACATCGCGCGCGATCGCGGCAGGCCTGTCGAGAACGCGCCTATCGGACAGCGCATGGAGCAGCCGGCGCCCGATCTGCCTGCCCTGGCCCGGGCGCAAGGCCTGGAGGCCGGCGAACCGGTCACCGATCTGCGCGATCTCCCGGCCGCCTTGGAAAAGGCGTTCGACAGGCTAGAGGCCGGTGCCGCCTATGTCCTCGATGTGCATGTCCGACCAGAGTACATCGATCAGGCGATGGTTGAATTGGGTTGAACGCCGAGCGGAACGACTGCCGTTTCGGAAGCGGCGCTGAAAAGAGGCCTTAGCTGAGGCGCAAGCTATCGCGTCGCCGACAGAAGCGCGCCGATAGCCTCGGCAATCTCCAGGGGTCGCTCGATGGGGGTGAAGTGCCGAGCCTTCTCGATCACGCGCAGCTCGGAGCGTGGAATTGCGGCATGCATTGCCTCGGCCATCGCCACGGGGGTTGCATAGTCCTCCTCGCCAACAAGGATCCGGCAGGGAAAGTCAAAGCCTGACAGTGCGGCGCGCGCGTCGGCCGCACCGAGCATCCGGCAGGTCGCGGCATAGGCCTTCGGGTCGTTGCGCAGGAAGACGGCGATGGCGCCGTCGACGCTCTTCGGATGGGCCTGTCTGAACGCATCGCTGAACCAGCGAGTCTTCTGGAAGTCGACAAGCGCGCCCATGCCGCCTTCGAGCGCTTTTTGCGCGCGCGTCTCCCAGGCGGACGGCGCGTCCTCACCGTACCAGGCGGTGGTATCGAAGAGGCCGAGGCCATCGACGCGCCGGGGATAGCGTTCGGCGAAAGCCAACGCGACACAGCCGCCCATCGACGCACCGCACACGACGACCTTCTCCCATCCGACGTGGTCGAACAGATCGGCGAGATCGTCGGCAAACAGGCTGACGGAATAGGGACCCTCGGGTTTGTCGGAGGCGCCGTGCCCACGGCAGTCATAGACGAGAACGTCGCCATGATCGGCAAGCAGCGGCGTCACCCCGTCCCAAAAGGAACCGTCCATGGCGAGGGAGTGAATCAAGACGCAGCGGCCGGCGCCGCGACCGGCGACCAGCCGATAGGCCAAGTGGGTCCCGTCGCGTGAAGTCGCTCTGATCGGCTGCGCGTGATCGTCCGCCATATATTTTTCCTTCGGAATCGTCGATGTCTGAACAGGCTTGCGCGCGCTCTTGCGCCGGTCTTCCATATGATCGTATTAACGTATGACATAATCAAGTGCCATCCACAGCCGGCCTGAACGAGCGTCGCGCGTCGCGACTCACTCGGCGACGCGAGCTCGGGAAGGGTCGCGAATGCTGCCTGTTCTGAAACGATTCTCGTCGGTCCTGGAGCCGCTGTCGCCTTCCCAATTCCCGTATGGGCGTTTTGCTCTGGCCCTCGTCGTCGCCCTCGTCGGCGCGATCATCTTCCTGGAATTCTCGCTTCCCCTGCCGTGGATGCTGGGTCCGATGGCAGCCTGTCTCGCGGCCTCGCTTCTGCGCCTGCCGGTCAGGGCTCCATCAATCGTTCGGCCGCCCATGACCATGCTCGTGGGCGTGTTGCTGGGTGCCGGCTTTACGCCGGGAATGGTCGCCGGGATGGCGGATTGGCTGCCGAGCCTGCTCGGGCTGGTGCTTTTCCTGTTCGTGGCTGCGGCCGCCTGTGTCACCTATTTCCACTGGGTTGCCGGATTCGATCTGCCGACCGCCTATTTCGCGGGCATGCCAGGCGGCCTGATCGAAATGGTCACGCTCGGCCAAGCCAAGGGCGGTGATCCCCGCATCATCGCGCTCGTCCATTCCAGCCGGATCATGCTGATCGTCTTCGCCCTGCCCTTTGTGCTGCACTTGGTGACCGGACAATCGGTCGTGACCCGGCCAAACTCAGGACTGTCGATCGTCGATGCCGGCTGGACGGTGGAGCTGTGGCTCGTCCTGACAGGACTGGTCGGCATTGCTCTGGGACGCTGGATGCGACTGCCGGCACCGGACCTGATGGGACCGATGCTGGCGAGCGCGATCGTACATCTGTCCGGAGTGACGGAATTTCGCCCGCCCTACGAGCTGGTAGCAATGGCTCAGCTCGTGCTCGGCACGATGCTCGGTTGCCGCTTCGCAGGCGCGCGGCTGCAGGAAATCCTGCGGATCCTCGGCTTCTCGGTGGGGTCGACGCTGATCCTGATCGTGATCAGCCTAGCCTTCTCGCTGGGACTGAGTCGACTTAGTGGGCTGCCGCTGCTGGACCTGCTGCTGGCCTATTCGCCCGGCGGCCTGACCGAAACCAGTCTCATCGCGCTCGCCCTCCACGTCGAGGTGGCCTTCGTCGCCACCCATCATATCATGCGGGTGTTTCTGGTCATGACGTCAGCCGGGCTCGTCTTCCGTGTAGTCGACCGGTTTCGCCGCCCGCACTGACGAAGGAGCGGACGACACGCCCTGCCGGCACCCGCTCTCATCGCTGCAAATTTGGCATCCGATCCAACTCGGGCTTCAACAGAAAATCCGCACAGCGCTCGGCAATCATCATCACCGTCGCATTGATGTTGCCGGAGACGAGATCCGGCATCACCGAGGCGTCGGCTATCCGCAGTCCCGCGATTCCGTTCACCCGCAGCCGCGTATCCACCACGGCCGAGTCATCGGCCCCCATCCGGCAGGTTCCTGCAGGATGATGGGCAGTGGCGGCCTTGCGGCGGATGAACGCATCGATCTGGGCGTCGGAGCGAACCGACCGGCCCGGAGTTATCTCGTCCGACCGGAAGGCGCTGAGCGACGCGTGGCGGCCGAGATCGCGCGCCAATCGCACGCCCTCGCGAAGATCGGCCAGATCGGCTGGATCGCTCAGCAGCCGCGGGTCAATGCGGGGAGCGACATCCGGCTCCGATCCGCCCAAGCGCACATGGCCACGCGAGCGCGGATTCAGCAGCACCGGGCGGATCGCGTAGGAGTCGCGATAAGCGGGCCTGACGGCAGGAAACCATGGGCTCGCGTCGCGCGGCGCGCCGCGGAACATGAACTGTATGTCGGGGACGGCCGATTCCGGCCTGAGCCTGGCAAAACCGTGCAGCCCGGACGGCAGGATCGTCGCCGGTCCGGTCCCCAGCACCAAAGCGCGCAGCATGTTCAGCGCGACGCGGTCCGCGCGCATCGAGCGGCGGAACGCGCCCGGTTCGCGCCGTCCATAGCCGACGACCACGCCCGGATGGTCCTGCAAATTCTTGCCGACCGCAGGCCGGTCCGCGACGACGGGAATGTCGTAGGGTCGCATTTCGGCCGGGTCGCCGATGCCGGAGCGCATGAGCAATGCCGGCGTGCCAAAGGCTCCCGCGCAGAGAACGACGGCCCGCTCGGCGATGACGTTGCGCGCGCGGCCCTTGCGGTTGCAAACGACGCCCAGCGCCCGATCCCCTTTGAGGATCAGGCTGTCGACCGTCGCTTGCGTCCAAATCGTCAAATTCGGCCGGTGCCTGGCAGGTTCCAGAAAAGCCCGAGACGCACTGGCCCGTCGCCCTCTGTCGATCGAGAACTGGCTTCGTCCGAAGCCTTCGACCGCCCCAAGATTGTAGTCGTCGAGGACTGGGTAGCCGAGCGCCGCGGCAGCTGACAGCCAAGCATCAAATAGCGGATCGTCGGATGTGGACGCCATCACTCCGAGCGGCCCGTCGTGCCCGCGACGCGCGCCGGCGGAGGCGCTCGTCCGCCCGCCTTCCCAGCGCTCGCTCCTGGCGAAATAGCCCGCAACCTCTTCGAACGACCAGCCCGGACAGCCGCGCGCGGCCCAGCGGTCGAAGTCGCCGGGACGCCCGCGAACATGGGACATGGCATTGATCGAGGAGGAGCCGCCGAGAACCTTGCCGCGCATCATTTCGAGACGACGCCCACCAAGTTCTGGTTGCGGCTCGCTGTCGTATCCCCAGTCGTACAACCGCCGCGACCAGAGCATGCCGACCCCCAGCGGGATACTCAAAAGCGGATTCCAGTCGCGGCCGCCGCTCTCGATCAGAACGACGGTCACATCCGGGTCGGCGCTCAGCCGGTTGGCCAGGACGCAGCCGGCCGTGCCCGCGCCGACGATGACGTAATCGAAGCGATGACTTTCCACCGTCAGAAGCCGGGTGCCGACGGATCGGCGCGCGGCGGCAGCTCAGGCCTTGCCATGCGCGGTACCGGCCGGCAGTTCGAACAGGCCGTCAGGGAGCCCCCCCAGGAAGGCCAGCACGTCGGAGCTCGGCAGCACGTCGGCGTATTTGGCATGGAGATCGAACAGGTTGATCGCATGGCTGGCCTGGCAGCGCTCGAAGCAGCCATCCTCCACCACCGCGACCCGCAGGTTGTAACTGAATGCGTCGACGACGCTCGCCCGAACGCAGCCGCTCGTCGCGGTGCCCATCACGATCAGGCTGTCGCAACGCAGCAGCAGCAGATAGTCGAGAAGATGGGTGCCGTGGAAGGCGCTCGGCTTCTGCTTGCGGATGACGATGTCCCGCGGGCCGGGCGCGATCTGCGGCATGATCTCGTTGCCGTCGAGATTGGTTTGAGCGGGTCGCTCGTTGCTGCGCCGGTTCTTCCAGGCCCAGCCACCGCGGTCCCATTTGTCGTCGCGCTGAATGCCCGTGGTGTAGATCACCGGGACGCCGCGCTCGCGCGCCGCTTCGAGGGTCGTGGCCAGGACCGGCAGCGCATCCCAGGCTTCCTCGCCGCCCGACTGGCGCCATCGGAGGATCGACTGGGCGACGGGCTCGCGCCGGTCGCCGCAAAAGGCATAGTTTACGTCGACGACGAGGAGAGCGGGCCGCTTGCCGAAACCCTGCCGAGCACCGTAGCCGGCCAGGGAGACGATCTCCTTGTCACGATCCGTCAGATAGCGATCCCAGACGCGAGGCCGATCGCCCGTGGCTTGGTCAGCCATTGCCGTGTTCCCCGGCGATTTCGCTCTGCCACGGCGCCACTTTGCGCTCGAGCCAGGCGACCAACCGGTCCATCAACACGGCAAAGATCATGACGACGATGATCGGCACGAACATCTCGGCCGTCCGAAAGCTGTTCGCGGCACTGATGATGATGCCACCAAGACCGGAGATGGCGGTCAGGAACTCGGCGATGATCATGGCGATGACAGCCTTGCCGATCGCCAGCCGCAGGCCCGCCATGATGTAGGGCAGCACGGCCGGCAGCACGATCTGGCGCATGATCCGCCCCTGCGAGGCGCAGAAGGCCGTGCCGACCTCGATGAGGCTCTTCGGCACCGCCTTCACCCCGACCCAGGTGTTGATGCAGATCGGAAAGAAGGCGAGCAGGAAGACGATCACCATCTTGACCATGAAACCGAGACCGAACCAGACCATCAACAGCGGCACCAGGGCGATCAACGGCGTCGCGTAGCCAGCCATGATGTAGATGCCGAATGCCGCTTCCAGAATGCGGGAGCGGCCCAGCAACAGACCCATGGGAATACCGATCACGGCGGCCAGAAAGTATCCGGCGAAGAATGGCTGGATGCTGGTCAGGAAAGCTTTCGGCAGGACGCCGCTCTTCATCATCACGACGAAGGACGACAAGATCTGCGAGGGGTAGGAGCCGAACAGCGGATCGATGAACGGCGCCATCAATTGCCACAAGCCGATCACCAGGATCAGCGACAGGAGAGTGATCGACCAGTTGGGCATCTGCCATGACGATTCCGTCATCGCGACCATCTCGGCCTCGACCGGCTTCGGTTGCGTATCTTCAGCTGTAATCGTCATCGTCCTCTCCTACGCCCGCAGCGGCTGCCGCGGTACGGCGGTGTCATGAAGGGCTTCCCAGATCATCGCGCGTTTGGTCACGAATTCATGGGCTGTCCGGATTACACGCATGTCAGTCCGCGGCCGATCGAGCTCGATCGGAATGATCTCGCGCAACTGGCCACCGACGAGCACGACCACACGGTCGGCCAGCAGCACCGCTTCGTCGAGATCGTGGGTAACGAAGACGATGGTCTTGCCGGTGCGGCGGTGGATATCGAGAAGCTCCATCTGCAACGTTTCGCGTGTTTGCGAATCGAGGGCACCGAACGGTTCGTCCATCAACAGAACCTCCGGATCGATGGCCAGCGCACGGGCGATGCCGACCCGCTGTTTCATGCCGCCTGAGAGTTGATGCGGGCGGTGGTCCCGGGCATGCACCAATCCGACGAGATCGAGATAGCGTTCCACGCGCTCATTGACCTCGCTGTCCGACAGGTTCTTGATTTCCAGCCCAAAACGGATGTTGTCGGCCGCACTTCGCCACGGCAGCAACTCCGCATGCTGGAACACCATACCACGGTCGAGGCCGCAGCCTGAGACGATGTTTCCGGCGACGCTCACCGTCCCGGAACTCGCCGATTCCAGCCCCATAATGATGCGAAGCGCCGTCGTCTTGCCGCAGCCGCTCGGACCCGCAAGCGCCACCACCTCGCCCTGGTCGACCGAGAAGGAAAGGCTGTCCAGCGCTTTGGTGAAACGCTGGGCGCCCTTTACCTTCAGGCCGAAAACTTTGGAGACGTTACTTAGTTCGACATGTGACATCGTGATCGCTTTGACGGCTAGACAGCGTGATCGAGACGTCGACCCGCTGCCAATCGATGGTTTCGTTTTCGCAAGATTGCGGGCCTGAGAGCGCGGTGCGCCTCAGGCCCGGCCCTGCTACTTCTTCGCTTCGACCATCTTCAGCGCTTCCTGGCGCGGCCCGTCGTCCACGAATTTGGCGATGTCGACCTTGCTATCGATCCGGCCGTTTCGCTGCAGCATGTCGGCGTTCCACTGCAACTTCTCGGTCTGGATCGCGAGGTCCGGCGTCACCGCGTTGTATTTGACCGCCTCTTCGAAAATGAACTTCGGGCCACCATCATCGGGCGACAGGCCCGCAATTTCCTGGGCCAGTGTGTAGGTCTCCTCTGGATGGTCCATCGCATACTGGTAGCCCTTCATCTGCGCCGCGAGGAAGCCGACCAGCTGGTCGTGCTTCTCCGCGATGACCTTGTCGGTCGTCACGATGCAGATCCGCAGCAGGTTGGGCGTCGCTTCAGGTGCGCGAGCCAGTATCTTGAGGCCACGTTTCTCGGCTTCGGGCTCGTACTCGCTCGACGTGGCGGTGGCGTCCACAACACCGGCGACCAGCGCCTTGAAACGATCCCCGCCACCGCCAGCATTGGCGAAGGTGACCTCGGACGGGTCGACACCCGCCGAACGCAGAGCCTCCCGCGCGAACAGATCGGGCGCCCCGCCCGGGCCGGAAATGCCAACGGTCTTGCCCCTCAGGTCGGCGAGCGAATTGAGGGTGCCGGCCCCATAGACGTCGTAGGTCATGCCCGGCCAGTCGCAGCCGACGAATTTCAGGCCGGCGCCCTGAGCCATGGCGGCGATGCCTGTCAGCGGCGTCGTGGCGTAGCTGTCGATCTCGCCGGCGAGGAGCGCCTTCACGGGAACCGTGCTGCTGGAGAATTGCATCATCTCGATATCGATGCCGAACTCCTCATCGTATTTGGTCGGCATAAACGAAATGCCGGCATCGCCCTTCGCATCGACGACGCCGTGCCGCCATTTTTCCGCCGCCTGGGCCGTAAAGGCGGTCAGCCCGATGATCGCCACGCCGAGGGCGGCGGGGATAGCATTCCTGATCTTCATGTTTTTTTCCTCCCGTTGATTCTTGCACTGTTCCGCCTGCCACCTCACTCGGCGGCTGCGGCCTGTTGCATGTGTTCCATCCCCGACAGGGCGTCGTCGGGATACTCTTCCTTGAGCCGGGGATAGACCTCCCGCCCGAACATCTGGATTCCGTGCACCGTGTCCTCATGGTTCAGGAAACCGGCTTGCCCCATCAGCAGCATTTGTCCGAAGCCGCCAACCTGCTCGTAGAAACGTTTCACCTGCTCGAAGACCTGATCCGGGGTGCCAGCGAACATGATGCCCGCAGCGATCGCTTTCTCGACCGTCAGGTCTTTGATCGAGGCGGCGAGTTGGGGCATGGCGCCGCGCAAGAACTTCACATTGACGTCGACCGGTACGTAGCCGGGCGGATTCTTGTAGTGCAGCGGAACCTTGTTTGCCTTCAGATACCACAGCAACTGCTCGGCCCCCGCCAAAGCCCGTGCCTCACTGTCGGCTGTGTAGATCAGCGGCGCGTAGGCCAACCGGTTGATCGGCACGTTGTCGCCGCGGTCGGCCTGGCGCCAGCCTTTGCGATAGGATTCGAAAACCCGCGGGGTTCCGCCGAAGCCGGTCAGGAAGGTTGCCTGAACGAAGCCTTGGCCGCCGACCCGCTCTGCCCCACCCGGGCTCGTGGCGCTGACCCAGACCGGCGGATGCGGGTCCTGATACGGCCGCGGCCAGATGTTGACGTTGCGGTGATGAAAGAACCGGCCTTCGTGGCTGAACGGGCCATCATGGCTGGTCCATGCCTTGATGATCAGATCCAGCGCCTCGGCATGGCGCTCGTTGGTGCGCACCGGGTTGCTATTGGCGGCAGCGAGTTCGTAAGGCACGCCGCGCACGAAACCGACCTCCAGCCGACCATGCGAGAGGATGTCGGCGAGCGCCATTTCCTCGGCCACCCGGATCGGGTCGCGGCGATTGGCGATCGGATTACCCAGCAATAAGAGCCGCGCCTTCGACGTCAGCCGCGCCAACGCCGCCAACACAAGGGGCGCGGCCGGATCGACGCAGGTCGGGGTCTGGTGATGCTCGTTGAGCATGATATCCAGACCTTCTTCCTCCGCGGTCAGCCATTCCGCGATATAGCGATCGTAAAGTTCGGCACCGCGTTTGGGATCGTAGTGCCGGCTGGGCAATGTGACGCGTATCGAACTGTATTCGCTCTCCGGCGGCAGGTCGGGATAGGCATTCTCGCTGAAAAACCAGGCTCTCATCAGGCGTTCTCCAGCTTCGCTTGCGGCTGCGTGGCCTCGGACAGAAAGGCCTTTACGCGTGCAACGAACGCCGCGGGTCGCTCGCCCAGAAGATCATGGCCGACATCGGGAAGCGTCTCGGTCGACGCATTGGGGAGCAGACGCGCGTAGGCTTCGAGATAGTCGGCCGAGACGAAGCCGTCGCTGGAACCGCGCAGGAACAGCGTGGGAGCATGGAGACGGTGGAGAAGATGCTTCAGCTTGGGATTGTGCATGTAGGGCTCCCAGCTGATCAACGTCAGCGTCTCACGATTGCCCAGCATGATCCTGAGCTGTTCGTCGGAGAGATCGGCCGGGTCTCGATGCGCGGCTCCGGAGTCGTGATAGAAGAGGTCCGCCAGATCGTCCTGCGACATCGCGAAGATATCGGGGACGTCGAGGCGGTCGACGCTGCCGACCTTGACGCCTACCGGCGCGGCCATGACCAGGCGCTTGATACGCTCCGGGGCCATTGTCCCGATCTCGGCTGCGATCCAGCCGCCGATCGAGCATCCGACCACATCGATCCGGTGAATGCCGAGACTGTCGAGCAGACCGAGATGGACATGAGCAATGTCCGTGACGCTGTCGAGCCAGTCGGGGAGCGAGGAATTGCCGAAACCGGGATGAGAGGGAACGATCAGCCGCCGCCCTGCGGAAAGAAGCGCCACCGCCTCCTCGTCAGGGAAAAATCCACGGCCTCCATGAAGAAGCAGCAGTGGCTCGCCGTCACCGAACTCGTGACATTCGAGATCCAGTTCCCCCAACCGGATTATTTGTTTCATCACGCTTCAACGCCCTCCCACGCTCAACGTTTCTGCAATACCGCCACCCTGACAAAGATGATGAGGGGGCGGCAGACATAAAATTCCCTATCGTGATAGCTACCCATTATAGCTCGTGGTCGTTGATCGCTTCAGATTCCGACCTTTTTGCCCTGCGATCCCCTTCGTTCCACAGAGTACCGCCCCATACAGAAATCGCTTACAAGGTCACAATTGATCCCATTATACCGTCATACATTAGGATAAACACACAGAAATGGGGGCTGTAGCGTGGATATATCGAGCAAGGGTTCACGCGTCCTCGCCTCAACAGCCGATCAGATCGTTTTCGTCGACCGGGGTGATCGGCAGCTGTCCGGCACCCTGTACAGGCCATCGGGACCAGGCCCGTTTCCAGCGATCGTCGCTGTCCACGGCGGCGGTTGGCGCTTGGCACCCAAGGATGCCTTCGCCTATCTCGGTCCTTGGTTGGCGGCGCGCGGCTATGTGGTTTTCGCGCCATCATATCGGCTGGCCGACGCGCAAGCGGCCTCCTATCCAGCTGCCGTTCACGACATTCGCGCAGCGCTCCAATTTCTGCGTGCGCGGGCGGAGGAGTATGCCGTCGTCCCCGAGCGGCTAGCCCTGCTGGGGGAATCTTCGGGCGGCCACCTGGCTTGTCTGGCGGCGCTGGCCGGAGACCGACCGTCGTTCACGGACACCCGCCCGAACAGCGCGCTGGAAGAATGGCCGAGCACGGTCAAGGCCGCGATCGCCGTCTACGGGATCTTCGACCTGGCCGCGCAATGGCAGCACGACCAGCGGGTCCGGTTCGACGATCACATCGTCGAACGATTTCTCGGGGAGCGGCTTACAGCAGACCGGCAGCTCTATTTCGATGCCTCGCCGCTGTCGTATGTCACGTCGCGCCGCAAGGAGACCGCCTTCCTCCTGTCCTGGGGCACGCATGACGATGTCGTCGAGCCAGCGACCCAGAGCGAGGCATTCCTCCTCGCCCTTAAGCAGGCCGGCCAGTTCGTGCGCGCGGTCCCGGTTGCGGGCGCCGGTCATTACTGGCTGTCGGAGCCACTGGATGAACCCGGCAGTTTCTCGGGCTTTTTCGCACGCCGACTGGAGCGCTTCCTTGCAGCACGACTGTAACCACGGGACCGATCGATGACGGCGATGCAGCTGCGCCATGTACGTGCTTTTCTTGCGGTTGCCGAGACCGGCAGCATTCGCACCGCCGCGCTGCGACTGGGGGTTTCACAGCCGGCGCTCTCCAAGACCATTCAGGAGTTGGAGGCGCTGTTGAGCGCGCCGCTTCTCACTCGCTCGTCACAAGGCAGCGTTGTGACCGAATATGGTCGCGCCTTCCTTTGCCGGGCCCGCGCCATCAGCAGCGAGTTCGAACGTGCCCATGAAGAGATCGAGCAGATGCTCGGCGTCAAAGGTGGGCGCGTCTCTGTTGGCCTCTCGGCGATCGCGGCCATGCTGATGGCCTCACGCTCGCTCGAGCGATTCTGGAAAGGCAATCCCGGCGTCCACGTTCGGGTCATGGACGGCCTTCTCGACCGCCTCATCAGCGGCGTGCGGCAGGGTGAATTCGACTTTGCCGTCGGCGGGATTTCACCGCACTCGGTCTCGCACGAACTGACCGTCGAGCCACTGTTCGAGAACCGCATCGTCCCTATCGTGCGCCGAGGCCATCCCTTGGCGGGGGCACGCTCTCTCACCGAGCTCGCCGACGCAAAATGGTTGTTCACAAACGAGCAACCGGCCTTCATGACGCTGATAGAGGATCAGTTCGCACGCCATTCGCTGCCGTCACCGACCGTCGCCCTCACATGCGAATCATTTCCGACGATTCTCGATGTGGTGCCGCATTCCGATCTCGTCGCCGCCTTGCCGATAAGCATCCTGCAGCACCCGCTGATCCAAGGCCGGATGATCGGCCTGACATTGGCCGAGCCGGCACCACGGACCGTCGTATCGCTGGTCTCGCGCGCCGGAGTGCCGCTGACGCCGCTAGCCGCGCGTCTCGCCCGCGACTTCCGCCAGGTCGCCAAGCAATTCGACCATCTTTGATCCCGCGTTAGGAGGCGGTGCGCTTGGCCGCCTGAATGGCGTGCCATACCCGATCCGGCGTCGCCGGCATGTCGATATGGGCGATGCCGAGCGGGGCCAGAGCGTTGCAGACCGCATTGATGACCGCCGGTAGCGCGCCGACGACGCCCGCCTCGCCGACGCCCTTCGCGCCAAGCGGATTTGTCGCCGTCGGCACCGGATGGGAGGTGACATCCAGCGCCGGGAAATCGTCGGCGCGCGGCATCGCATAGTCCATGAAGGACGCCGTCAGGAGCTGCCCGGACTCCGGCGAATAGACCATCCGCTCCATCAGCGCCTGGCCGACGCCCTGCGCGACCCCTCCGTGGATTTGCCCCTTGACCAACGCGTGATTGAGCACTGTGCCGACATCGTCGACAACGAGGTAGGAGACAATCCTCGTCACGCCTGTTTCCGTATCGATCTCCACCTCGCAAACATGGCATCCATTGGGGTAGGTGGCGCCCTCGGTGGACGTGAAGTTCTCCGCAGAAAGCGGTTCTCCCGGTCCTTTCGCCACATCCGGGAAGCTTATGCTTCGGTCGGTTCCGACGACGCGGAAGCTGCCGTCGACAAACTCGATGTCGTCGGCGGCCACCTCAAGCCGGGAGGCCGCGCGCAGCAACGCCTTTTCCAGTATCTCGTCCGTAGCGCGGTATAACGCCGTGCCGGCGGCCGAACTGGTGCGCGATCCGAAGGTGCCCGTACCCCGAGGCACGAGATCCGTATCGCCGCTCAGGAACCGGATGGAGTCGGGCGCGACTCCAAGTCGATCCGCGAGCATGTGGGCGAATGTCGTCCGGTGTCCCTGCCCGGTATCGCCGGAGCCGAGCCGCACGACGAGGTCGCCGGCCTCATCCACCTCGATCCGCGCGAATTCCGGCATCGGATTGCCAGGCGGGCCGCCAGCGATTTCGATCGGATTCGATAGTCCGATACCTCGCAATTGTCCGCGGGCCGCGGAGTCCGCGCGGCGTGTCGGAAAGCCCTCCCAGTCTGCTTGGTCGAGCGCGCGCTGGAGGACTGCGGGAAAGTCACCGCAGTCATAGGTCAAGCCCAGTGGCGTCCGGTACGGCATCTGCTGCGGCGTCACCATGTTGCGGCGGCGGATCTCCGCTGCATCGAGGCCGAGATGGTGTGCCGCCAGGTCGACCATCCGCTCGATCAAATAGGTCGCCTCCGGGCGACCAGCACCGCGGTAAGGGGCCATGTTCTGCGTGTTGGTGAAGACACCCTCGACCGTGACGGCGATGGCGGGTGTCCTGTAGACGCCGGCGAGGCCCCCGATATTCGCGGTCATCGGATGCGTCGACATGGGCCCGAGATAAGCGCCCAGACTGGCACGGGATCGAACGTCAAGCGCCAGGAAGCGGCCATCTTGGTCAACCCCTAGGGTCACATCGACCACCTGCTCGCGCGAATGGCTGTCCGCCATGAAGGACTCAACCCGTGTCGAATCCCAGCGCACGGGCCGACCAACGAGACGAGCCGCGAGAAGGGCAAGCACATATTCGGGATAGGGCGAGTTCTTCATGCCGAAGGCGCCGCCGGTGTCCTCGCTGGCAACGCGGAGCCGGTCTAGCGACACGCCCATGGCAATAGACAGCGCCTCGGCCATCCGGTGCGGCGACTGCGTGCCGACCGCCAAGCTGTAGCGCCCGCTCGCCGGATCGTACTCGGCGAGCGCGCTACGGGTTTCGATCGGAGCGGCGATGACGCGGCTGATCTCCAGACGCTGACTGATACGGTGCGCCGCCTTGGCAATGCTGGCCTCGACAGCGGGACGGTCGCCCCGCTCAAAGCGGAAGGCGAGGTTGCCGGCACTTTCCGACCAGACGAGCGGCGCTTGCTTTGCCAAGGCCGCGTCCGGGTCGACGACGGATTCCGTCTCCGCGATCTCCAGCCGCACCAGTTCGCCGGCAGCTTCTGCGGCCGCTGGCGTGTCGGCAACGATCGCAACGACGGGATCGCCAACATAACGGACAGCGCCCCCCGTCAGAGGAAGATAAGGGGGGACGAACATCGGCGCCCCGTCCGGACCCGGATGTCGCAGCCGCGGCTCGAACGGAACAAGTTCAGGCGGAAGGTCGGCCGCCCTCAGGACCGCCAGAACGCCCGGCGACTGGCGCGCGTCGGCCACGTCAAGTTCGGTGATCCGGCCGGCGGCGACAGGGGATCGAACCACCAGCAGGTAGGCCTCGCCGGAGGCACGGCGGTCGCCGACGTATCGACCCTGACCGCGGATGAGCGGTCCGTCCTCAAGACGAAACTGCGAGCGTCCGGTACGGTATGACATTCCGTGATCCTATTCCAAAGGCCCGAGATCTTCTTGCCACGCGTAGCCCATGCGCAGAATCGTCATACTGTAATACAAACTTTCGGACCAGTGTGAGCGCCCTCATCCAGCGGCGTGAGGCATCTACCGCAACGCCAAACGTCGGACGGGAGATAACCTGCCGCTATAGCTACCGGTCCGTTACAGTCTGCTCAGACTCGGCCAAGGGCCATATGTTGCCGCAACAAAGCGACGAATGGGAGGGAAGGACATGGCATCGACCGGGGCGCCGTTCATTGTTGGACTGGGCGGTACGACGCGGGAAGGTTCATCGAGCGAACAGGCGGTGCGCTATGCGCTCCTCCACGCTGAGGAACTTGGCGCGCGCACGCGGATGTTCAGCGGACGGGAGCTTCTCCTGCCGATGTATTCGCCCGAGCGTCCGGAGCGCTCGAATGCGGCGATCGCCCTGATCGAGGCGCTCCGCAATGCGGATGGCATCATCGTCGGCTCGCCTGCCTATCACGGCAGCCTTTCCGGCCTGATCAAGAACGCGCTCGACTATATCGAAGACATGCGGGACGACGACCGTATCTATCTCGACGGGCGGACCGTTGGGTGCGTCACCTGCTCCTATGGCGCTCAAGCGGCGGGGACGACACTGATGGCACTGCGCTCCATCGCGCACGCGCTTCGCGGTTGGCCGACGCCCTTGGGGGTCGCGATCAACAGCAGCCTGTGCACGTTCACATCCGACGGGCCGCAGGATCCGACGATCGCCGAGCAGCTCCGATGCATGGCGCGGCAAGTCGTCCGCCTTGCGCCCAGCATCGTGCTACCGCAGTCCCTCCAGGCGGCTGAATAACAGGGCCGGATGGCAACCTGCCCGCAGCCCATGCGTGGATCGCGACGTCCGAGGATGGGATAGCGGGCGTTTACGCAGGACAGGCGAAATGGCGTTTGCTAAAGCTGCCGCGCGCCGATGCCCGAGGGGCGGCTGGCGTAGGAACCGAACCAGGAGTTGGCCGTGGCTTTGGCTGAACCATCCCCCGACATCCAGGACAGTGTCGATTCGCTCTGGCGTTTCGCGGTCACGCTGTACGGTCGCGGCGGTGTCTCGGAGGCTTGCCTCACCCTCCAGGATCGACACGGCGTGGACGTACCGGTCGCTCTTTTCGTCGTTTGGATAGGGGTCGAACACGGTTGCGGGGTCGGCGAAGCCGAGCTTTCGCTGATCCAGGCCGAGATCGGTACCTGGCACGCGGGAATCGTCCAGCCCCTGCGCGCGGCGCGCAGACGATTGAAGTCCGACCCTTTGAGGGCGCCGTCCGGCGCGTCCGAAAAACTGCGGCAGCAGATCAAATCCGCCGAACTCGATGCGGAGCGAATGGAACTGGCGGCATTGGCCGATCTCGCCGAGCAGCGAGGATGGACCGGGGGCGCCGGCGGGGACGGCGCCTTGGCGGCGGCCAATCTTGCCGCCCTTCTCGGGCACCTCGGCGCGGACCCTTCGGTACCGGCCATACGCGCGCTTCTCGCCACGCTCACCACCCCGGATTGAGACAGTCACCTGGCCCGGGTACACCCCTGCGGACGGGACTGGATCGCCCGGACGGCGACGCGGCGAAAGCTTGGATAAAAAAGGACAAACTGCGTGGCAGGAAAACGCCGGCTCATCATCGCCCTCACCGGAGCATCCGGGACAATCTACGGCATTCGGGCGCTCGAACTGCTGCGCCAGGTCGAGTCGATCGAGACCCATGTCGTGATTTCTCCCGCCGCGGCCCGGACCTCCCTGGCCGAGACGGACCGGAGTCTCGATGACATCAAGGGACTCGCGGATCAGGTCTACAGCCACCGTGACATCGGCGCCTCGATCGCCTCGGGTTCGTTCCGCACGATCGGCATGCTGATCGCACCGTGCTCCGTGAAGACGCTGAGCGGCATCGCTCATTGCCGTAGTGACGATCTGGTCGTCCGGGCGGCGGACGTCTGTCTGAAGGAACGTCGGCGGGTTGTGCTTCTTTTTAGGGAGACCCCACTTCACGCCGGCCATATCGACCTGATGGCGCAGGCCAATCACAACGGCGCGATCGTCATGCCGCCGGTTCCGGCCATGTACGCGCGTCCGCAGACGATCCAGGACATGGTGGACCAGACGGTCGGCCGCAGCCTCGACCTGTTCGACATAGACCTTCCGATCGTCAAACGCTGGACCGAGGGCGTGAAGGAAATCGAGCAGGGCGAAGCGACGATCCGATCGCTAGACGAATCGGACTGACGTCAGGGGGTAACGACGGCGCGGCCCATGTTTTCCACCGCCCTGACCAGCATGACGGCGGCGAGATGGGCCCGATATTCAGCGGTTCCATGCATGTCGCCGATCATCCCCTCGGGGGGCAAGGAGAGCGTTGAGACTTCCGAGGCCGCGAAATTGCGCGCCAGCCGCTCCTCGGCTTCCGGCCAGCGGAAGACGCCCTCATTGCCGGCACCGGTCACGGCGACTCGAACCCGATCCTGAAACCGCGCGACGAAGACGCCCGCCATCGCATAGCGCGATGCCGGATTACGGAATTTGGCGTAACCACACTCCGCGTCGGTAGGAAACGACACGGCGACGACAAGTTCGCCGTCCTCCAGCGCGGTCGTAAAAAAGCCGGCGAAAAAGTCTTCGGCGGCGATCTGGCGGCGATCCGTATGGACCACCGCGTCCAGCGCCAGAACCGCACTGGGGTAGTCGGCAGCGGGATCGTTGTTAGCGATCGAGCCGCCAAGCGTTCCGAAATTGCGAACGTGGATATCGCCGATCGAGCGGGCGAGGCCAGCAAGAGCCGGGATGGCGGACGCGACATCGGTAGAGGCCGCGACGGCGGCGTGAAACTCGCCCGCTCCGATGGTGAGGCTGTCCGCACTGCGCCTGATTCCCTTCAGCTCGGCCAGTCGGCGCAGGTCGATCAGCGCGTCGGGCGCGGCCAGCCGGCCCTTGAGGGTGGGCAGCAATGTGTGTCCGCCGGAAACGAAGGCTGAATCGTCGCCTTCCGCGAAGAAGGCGACAGCCTCCGCCACGGTGGCGGGCCGGCGGTAGGTGAGCTGGTACATGTCCCTCGGACCTCGTTCAAACTTCGGCAGCCTCGGGCGATCCGGCCACGGCCAAGATCGCCTTGACGATGTTGTGGTAGCCGGTGCAGCGGCAAAGATTACCCTCGAGCTCATGGCGCACCGTCGCCTCGTCGAGGCCGGCCCCATGCCGCCGGATCATATCGACGGCGGTCATGATCATCCCGGGCGTACAGAAGCCGCACTGCAGACCGTGATGGGTGCGAAATGCCGCCTGCACCGGGTGCAGTTCGCCTTGCTTCGGCGCCAGTCCCTCGATCGTGGTGACCTCGGATCCATCGAGCGAAGCAGCCAGCACCGTGCACGACTTCACCGTACGACCGTCGACCAGCGTGACGCAGGCGCCGCACTGGGAGGTGTCGCAGCCGACATGCGTGCCGGTGAGGCCAAGTTCGTCGCGCAGGAACTGGACGAGAAGCGTGCGATCGTCGACGCCGCGCGTCACCCGTTCGCCATTCACCGTCAGGGTCACCTCATTCATGGGCATTCCTCACGATGGCCGAGACGGGTCACTCGGCCGCTCCCTGAACGGCATCGTGGAAGGACAGGTCGAGATAGCGATCGACATCGGTCAGCGGGCGGTCGGAGCCATAGCGTGAACGCAGTTCCAGGACCCGTGCCATCCCGTCACGCAGAATGCCGCCTCCGGGGGTGAGGCCCGAGCGCGCCGACAGCAGACTCGCCATCACCGGATTGACGGCCGATGGCTGGATCTGCGGCATCTTCTCGACCAGCAGCGCCTCGGCTTCCTTGCGATTGGCCGCGTCGAGTGTCCAGTCGAGCCCCTTGAGATAACCGCGGATGAAGGCCTTCACCGAGTCCGCGTTATCGCGCGCCCAACCCTGACGCGCCGCAACGATGCCCCCCTGATAGGAGTCGTAGAGTGCGGTGGAGGTGCCGAGTACATTGAACCCCGATTTCTTCGCGATGCTGGTGAAAGGCTCGATGGTCAGCGTTCCGGCATGCTCGCCCGCCTTGACCGACTGCCAGCGCTGCGGCGTCGCGCCGACCGCGGCAAACTCGTAGTCGCCTTCGCTCAAGCCGCCCTTCGCCAGCATGTCGTAGAGCACGAAGGCAAAGCCCGTCGACAACGCGTCGAGCGCGATGGAGCGGCCCTTCAGATCGGCGTAGGACTGCACATCGGAGGCGACGACGAAGGACAGCTCGAGTTGCGTCGCACCCAGAATGACCTTGAAGCCCGGATCCTCGGCAAGCTGTACCGCGCCCTGGCCCTCGCTATAGGCGACGACGTTGTCGAAGGCGGTAAAGGCGATATCGAACGCGCCGGCCGCGAATTTCTCGAACTGATAGACCGAGTTCGGCGTCGTTTCGACCGTGACGTTCAGCCCCTCCTCGGCGAAGAAACCCTTCTCGATGGCGGCGAAGGTGGGCAGGTTGGGAGCGCCGGGAAACGCGATGACGCGAATCTCGGACAGGTTTTGCTCGGCATTCATCAACGTGATCCCGTCATTTTCTGATCTGTTTGGCCCGTGGCGCCACGGATTGCCGTCCACACGGTCAATGGCGTGAGCGGCATCGGCAGGTCGACGACGCCGGTATGCTTCAGCGCGTCGAGCACCGCGTTCATGACGCTGGCCAAAGCCGGCGTCGTGCCGCCTTCCCCGCCCGCCTTGATGCCAAGCGGGTTAGTCGGCGAAATGACTTCGGCGATCTCACAGGTGAAGGAGGGCATGTTGTCCGAGCGCGGCATGCCATAGTCCATGAAAGATCCAGACATCGGCTGGCCGGTGTCGGAATCGACGTGGCACTGCTCCCACATCGCTTGGCCAACGCCCTGGGCGATGCCGCCATGTGTCTGTCCGTGAACAATCAGCGGGTTGATGCAGCGGCCGACATCGTCGACGCTGGCGTAACGGGTGATTTCGACAAGCCCGGTCTGGGGATCGACCTCCACCTCGCAGACGGCTGCGCCGTTCGGAAAGACCGGCGTATGCATCTCGTTCGTCCGTGCCGCGCGCAGGGGCCCGTGGGTCTCGGCGGTGTCACGCGCGAGTTGCACGAGGTCGACGGCATGGTTTGTGTCCGGAATGACGAAGCGGCCATCAGCGAAGACGACACTGTCTTCCGGCTCATCGAAAAGATCCGCCGCGCGGCGCCGGCCTTCGGCAACCAGATCTGCGGACGCCATCGCCATCACTGTGCCCGCATGGCGCATGGAGCGGCCCGAATGGGAGCCGCCTCCGACACTGACGATGTCGGTATCGCCGAGTACGATATCGATGTCTTCGACCGGCAGGTCCAGCATGTCCGCAACAACCTGGGCAAAGCTCGTTTCATGCCCTTGTCCGCTCGGCTGCGTTCCGATCACCACCTCGACCGAACCGTCGGGCCTGACGGTGATCTCGGCACGCTCCTTCGGCGTGCCGATGGACGATTCGACATAATGCGCCAAGCCCCGTCCGAGCCACTTGCCGCGCTTCGCCGTCTCCGTGCGCCGGCTCTCGAAATCTTGCCATTCGGCAAGCGTAAGCACCCGGTCCATGTTGGCCTCGTATTCGCCGCTGTCGTAGACCGAGCCGACGGCGTTGGTGTAGGGCATCGCCTCCGGCGGCACGAGGTTCCTGCGGCGCAGCTCCACAGCATCCATGCCCAGCTCGCGCGCGGCGATCTCGACCAGCCGTTCGATCGCGAAGGTTACCTCCGGCCGGCCGGAGCTGCGATAGGCCTGGGTGCACATCGTGTTGGTGAAAACCGCGCGGGCCCGCAGGGAGGCGGCGGGAATCCGGTAGGAGCCGGTGATCAAGCCCGCCCCCTTGCTGAGCGGCGACAGCGACACGCAGCGGGCGCCGACATTGGAGATGTTGTCGGCGCGAAGGGCGAGAAAGCTTCCATCCTCCCCCAAGGCCAATTCCACCGTGGTGACGAGATCGCGTCCCTGATAATCGGTGAGGAACGCCTCGGATCGCGTTGCGGTGTATTTCACCGGCCGCTGCAGTTTTTCGCTAGCCCAGAGAACCAGGCCGAACTCCGGATAGACGCGATTGCGCGCGCCAAAATTCCCGCCGACGTCGTAGGATAGAACCCGCAGTCGACGCTGCTCGATGCCGAGGACAGTCGCGAGTTCCCGCTTCTGGCGAACAGCCCCGCCGCTGCCCGCATAAAGGACGTAACGGCCGGTCTCGGGATCATAGTCCGCGAGCGCCGATCGCGGCTCGAGCGGCACGGCCGTTACCCGGCCGATGTGGAACTTGGCCGAGACCACATGCGCCGCATCGGCGAATGCCTGGTCGGTCGCCTGCCAATCGCCGAAACGCGAGTCGATGAAGCAGTTGTCGGGCACCTCGTCCCAGACACTCGCGGCACCCTCGCCGATCGCCTCCTCGGAATGGACGACATGCGGCAATATCTCATAGTCGACGGCAACCAGTTCGGCGCCATCCAAGGCTTCAGTCTGGGTCTCGGCAACGACGATGGCCACCGCTTCACCGACGTGGCGTACCTTGTCCGTCGGCAGAAGATGATGCGGCCCGATGAAAGCCTTGCTGCCGTCCGCCGCGGTCAGCTTCATGTCGAAATCCGTGGAAGGAACCGGATTGTGCGGGATCGGCGTGAGACCATCCTTCGACGCATCTTCGCCGGTCAGGACCAGCAGGACGCCCGGACTCGCCACGGCATCGGCGCTGTCGATCCCCAGGATGCGGGCGTGCGGATAGGGCGAGCGGACAATTGCCGCGTAGGCCTGGCCGGGCAATCGGAAATCGTCGGTGAACCGTCCCTGGCCGGTCACCAGCCTTGCGTCCTCCTTACGCTCGACCGGCCGGCCAATATGTCGGAAGAGTTTCTCCGTTATCGCCTTCAGATCGGCGGGACTATGCTCGCGCGGGATCGGGACGTCGGAGTTTCGCGCGGTCGTCGAATCCGCGGAAGCACTCGTCATCGTTTCCGTCACCGTCGACCTCCGCCCACACGCCCAAGGCGCACTTCTCCTGCTCGTTGCGGCTTGTATTAATGTATGACAGTATGTTTTACAAGGCGGAACGCCCGGGTCGGGAACAGGCAAGCGCAGGTGGCGCCCAAAGGAGTGAAATCGTGAACGAAATGCCGCAGACTTTGGCGCCGAGGGATCTGCAGGAGCACATTGCGCGGCTCGATGCCGCCGGACTGCTCACACGAATCGACAGGGCCATCGACAAAGACACCGAGTTGCACCCGTTGTCGCGCTGGCAGTTCCAAGGGGGACTTGGCGAGGAACAGCGCCGCGGCTTCCTGTTTACCGATGTGCGCGGCGCCAAAGGTGAGAGCTACGACATTCCGGTCGCCACGGGCGTACTCGCCGGCTCTGCCGCCATCTACGCGGCAGGCCTGGGTGTGTCGGTCGCCGAGATCGGCAATGTCTGGGTTCGGGCGATGGACAATCCGATCGAGCCGGTCATGGTCGACGAGGCGCCCTGCCAAGAGGTGGTGCTGACGGGCGCCGACCTGACGCGAGAGGGTGGCGGCCTCGCCACGCTTCCCGTTCCGGTGTCGACCCCCGGCTTCGACAGCGCTCCTTATCTGACCGCCACCTTGTGCGTGACCCGCGACCCCGATAGCCGGATTCGCAACATGGGAACCTACCGCGCCGCCCTGAAGGCGCAGGACCGGCTGGGCGTGCGCATGGCAAGCCGCCTGAGCGGAGCGGGCGGCTATCTCCACTGGTTAAAATATCAGGCGCGCGGCGAGAAAATGCCCTGCGCCATCGTCATCGGCTGCGCTCCCGCCGTCCTTTTCACAGGCCCCCAGAAACTGCCCGTCGATCAGGACGAGATGGCGGTCGCCGGCGGGTTGATGGGCGCCCCCGTCCGCATCGTGAAATGCAAGACGATCGATCTCGAAGTGCCCGCCGACGCGGAAATCGTCATCGAGGGGCTGATCGATACGGAGCTCCTGGAGCCGGAAGGGCCGTTCGGCGAAAGCCACGGCCATGTGGCTCTGGAGGACTTCAACATGTCCATGCAGGTGACCGCGATCACCCGCAAGCGTTCGCCTGTCTTCGTTTCGATCATCAGCCAGGTGACGCCGAGCGAGTCGAGCGTTCTCAAGCGGGTGGCCTACGAGCCCCTGTTCATGACGCATCTGAAAAGCACCCTGGCGATCAAGGGGATCAAGAACGTCGTCATGCATGAGCCGCTGACGAATATCCGCAAGGTCATCTTTTTGGAGTTCGAGCGCGGCACGCCGCAGACCGAGGTCTGGCGCGGTCTCCAAGGCGCGGCGACGCTGCAGGCGCAATGCGGCAAGATCGTCGTTGCCGTCTCCGACGATATCGACGCACGCAATGCCGATGCCGTGTTCTGGTCGCTCGCCTACCGGGCGAACATGATAACCGACGTTCACGTCACGCCGTTTCGCTCTGGGGGCCACGGTCCGAAATCGGGGGCCGGCGCTGCGGAGGGAACGCTGATGATCGATGCAACGCTGAAGCAGGCGATGCCGCCTTTGGCGCTGCCAGCCGAGCCGTTCATGGTCAAGGCCAAGGAAATATGGGAGGAGTTGGGCCTGCCGAGCCTGACCCCACAGTCGCCCTGGCACGGCTATTCGCTCGGTGACTGGAGCGAAAGCTGGACCGCGTTCGCCGAAGCGGCTGCGTCGGGGGATTGGCGCGACAATGGCGCCGACACCTTCTCGCGGCGCCAGGGGGGCATGAAGCCGGAAACGCCCGTGCGCTCAGTTGAGAAGCGCGGCTAAGAACAGCCTGCACACCCATTGCACTGTTGCGGCAAGGCGGCTGGCGAGAGACCCGCGATCGGCGCGCTAAGACACCAATGTTCTTGCGGCACAGGCAGAAGTGGGGCTTTGTTGGGCCAACGATTCGGTCGTTTCCGAATTGGACGTCGGCACCGTCGGCGGCTGTGGATCGTCGGCGCTGCCGGCCTTTGAGACAAGAGTAGGGCAGCATCCCGGAAATCTGTCCCCGACAGTGGAGAACGTCCGTCATGAAAGAACGTGGATGAGCAATTTGCGCCCAGCCGCCTTTGAGCCGGTCCAGCATGAACCGGCGCCCCTGCGCAACAAGATCATCAAATCGCTCCGGCACGCGGTCGAGACAGGCTTGCTCGAGCCGGGCACACGCCTGGTCGAGAAGGATCTGTGCCAGCAGCTCAACGTTAGCCGTACCTCCCTGCGCGAAGCGCTGCGTCAGCTTCAGGCCGAGGGGCTGCTGGTCGAGGTCAATAATCGCGGCCTCGCTGTTGTCCAGATATCCCGTAACGACGCGGAGAATATCTACCGTATCCGTGCGCTCCTGGAATCGCTTGTTGTCGAACAGTTCATCGAGAACAGCTCGCCCGGCGATCGGCAGGCGCTGGAGGACGCTGCGGAGCATCTGAAAGCCGCCTATCGCTCGGGGCGAGCCGACGACATCGTTACCATCAAGCGGGAGTTCTACGACCATATCTGTAGCGGCGCGGCCAATCAGATCGCCTTCGACCTCCTCAACAAACTGACGCTTCTCACGTCCAGCCTAAGGCGCCGCTCGGTCGAGCGCGGCGTGCGCCAAAAGCAGAGTATCGTCGAGATCGGAGCTATGGTTTCGGCAATTCTGGCCGGCAATAAACAGCAGGCTCGGCAGGCTGCCGAATTGCACGTGGCGAATTCAGCGAAGTCTGCGCTCGACGGTGACGCATAGACCACCGTTGACGAAGGCCGTGTGGACGGGAGTTTTGTAAGCTGCTGGTACTCGTGGGACATTCCCAGGATTGATTATAGCTTCTCTCGGAGCGCCTCGTAAGGCGTTTTTCCGTTGAAGGCGCCATGGGGTCTTCCGAAGTTGTAAAATCGCTCCCATTCGACGAGTTTTGCCTCCAGGTCGACGTCGCCGTTGTAGCTGAGGAGTTGGTATAACTCCTGCTCGTCGGAACGGTGCGATCGTTCGACTTTCCTGTTCAGTTGCGGTGTTCCGCGTCGAATGTAGGCATGGCGGATACCCTGATCCTCGACATGCCAGTGAAACTTCGCCTGGAATTCATGGCCGTTGTCGGTCCTGATCTCGCGGATGCGGAAGGGGAACTTCTCGATGATGTAATCGGCGAAGTCGATGGCGCTGGCCTGTGTGTGCTTCTCGCAGATCTTGAGCGCACGCACACGCGTTGCATCATCGATGGCTGTGAACTGAAAGCGACGGACATTCTTTCCATTTTCGCCTTTAAACATCAGGAACTTAACGTCCATTTGAATATGATGGCCTGGTACCTGCTTGTTGTAGCGCTTCGTATGAACCTTCCGGAGCCGCGTGCCACGGGGCAGCCGGTTGACGCCATTGCGTTTCAGCATCCGAGAAACGGTGGCGTCTGATATCTTGATGTCGTGGTAGCGCGCCAAATACCAGACGATCCGCATCGGGCCGTGATGATATTGGCTTCTGAGATGAAGGACCTTCTCCTCAATCTCGATCGGCGTGCGGTTTGCCTGCCACTTCGGGATCGGCGGCTGGTTCACCAGTCCCGCCTCGCCATGCTTTCGATAGGCTGTCCGCCACCGGTAAAAGCTGCTGCGGCCGACACCAAAATATCGGCAAGTCTTCGAAACGTCCCCGACCATATCGGCATGCGGGAGAACTCGCAGTTTGCGGGCGATCTCGCGTCCATCCTTGCTCACGGATATCTCCTTCTTCCCCAGAAATGGGAGCTTAAGGGAGATGTCCCGTGAGTACCGACAATCCTACATTTCCCACATCTCGACGACCGGCGTCGCCGTCTTCGATCCACGCCCCCGCACGGGGGGCGACGCAGCCGCATGGGTCTTCATCAGAAGAACTCCTGTCCGACGGCCCCGGAAAGCCTCTCTCTCATTTTTCAGCCCGTCAAACGGGCTCCCCTTTCTCGTCCTCTTTCGCTGGCCCTCTATCTCCCCCAGCGCCGCTCGCGCAACAGATCTCCAAGCCACGCCAGTATCGAACCTGACCTGAAAAAACGTCATGAATTGACGGGTCCACCCAGGTGGTCCAAAATCGCATTGATCGGCCTTTTCAACGCATCAACGGTCGCGAGTAGCGGGCGGCATCGAAAGTGTGCTGGGAATCCAGGTTCCCCAGCCAATTTTCTCCCAAGCTATTGTTTCCGCACCGCTTTGATCGGTCGATCGTCCGAGGGACTCCCAGCGTGTCCACCGGGGTGGTCCACTCCGTCAGGGCTGACACCATGGCGGGCGCCGCCAACCTTCGCCTCAAAGGCGCACGAGTCCACTTTCGCAGGAAGATTCCGTACAATCTGCGGGAGCGATTCGGTCGCTCCGAAGTCGTGAGATCTTTGCAGACACGCGAGCGCCGAACGGCAGCCGCCCGGGCGCTCATGGTCTGGCTCCAGGTAGAACGGGTATTCGAGACAGTGCTGTAGGAACCGACGCTTAGTGTTCCAAGATCACCCCGATCGTGGCCTGGACGTGGCTCACGTCCTCGAACACGGGCTGGCTTACTTCGTCGCCGCAGCGGCTGCAAACCTTCTGCGGCCACTTTTCCGACGTGAGATCCGGACAGACGAGAATTCCGGCCAGATAGCCGTCAAGTTCACCGGCCAGGTGTGCCGCAGTTGTGGAGAGGTTTGGACGCGCCCGTTGGACGATTGAATTCGCCGACCGTCCGCCTAATTCGAGACGGATCCAGGAAAACGAGACCCTGCCCGCCGCCTTTGGCCGGCAAAGTTACGACACCGAACAAAGCAAATCTGCCGAGAGGTTTACCTCCTACCCGTCGAAAGGACCCGCGGTGTGGCCGATTCAGTTGTGCGAGCCTGCAAGGGCACGATTACCAAGCGCGCTTCTTCTCAATAATATGGCGCAGCAGCCGGTGCCCGTCCGAGAGCTCGACCGTGGTGCGAAAAGGATTCGCAGTTGAACGATACGTCAGTAAAGCCCGTGCCGATCACCTTCCTTTTCGGAGGCGGCGAGATGGGAGAGCGGCTCCGCGCCCACGACTGGGAGGCGACGTCCCTCGGGCCGCCGGATACATGGCCCGAGTCCCTGGCCACTTTGGTCCGGGTGCTGCTCAACTCGCGTCAGCCGATGTTTGTGGCCTGGGGGCCTGACCGCACCCTCATCTACAACGAGAGCTATGCGCCGATGCTCGGCGCGAGGGAGTGCGATGCGCTTGGCCGTCCCTTCTTCGACGTCTGGCCAGAGGTGCGCGACGAGGTCGGCGCGCTGATGGACCGTGTCTTCGCGAATGATCCCGTTCACATGGACGACCTTGAGCTGACGCTCCACCGGAACGGTTATCCAGAAGAAACGCACTTCGCGTTCTCCTACACTCCGGTCCCCGACGACAACGGCACGGTGGCCGGCCTGTTCTGCGCCTGCATCGAGACAACCCGCGAAGTTATGGCGGAGCGGCGGGAGGCCGACGCCAACAGGCGGCAGCGGCTCCTTCTCCAGCAGATGCCGGGTTTCGTGGCGGTGCTGGCGAGCCCGCAGCACCGCTACGAGTACGTCAACGATGCTTATGTGGCGCTTTCCGGTCCCCGCGAGCTCGTCGGACACACCGTTCGGGAGGTGTTTCCAGAGCTGGAACGGCAGGGCTTTATAGACCTTCTCGACCGCGTCTACGCGACGGGAGAACCGTTCACGGGACGCGCGCTGCCGATCCAGATCGGCAGTGACGACGCCGACCGCTTCATCGACCTCCTCTTCCAACCCGTCCGAGACGAGGCTGGCGACGTGACGGGTATCTTCGTCGGCGGCTACGACGTCACCGAGCGTGTCCTCGCGCAGCGCGCTCTGGAGGAGAGCGAGGCGAGCCTGCGCGAGCTGAACCGGACGCTCGAGGAACGCGTCGCCGAACGCACTGCGGAACGAGACCGACTGTGGACGCTGTCGGAGGACATGCTGGCACGCGCCGATCTCAGCGGCATGATGACAGCCGTGAGCCCAGCCTGGACGCGCGTGCTCGGTTGGTCGCAGACCGAGCTTCTGGAGAGGCCCTATGCCAGCTTCATGCATCCCGACGACGAGGGCCCCACGCTAGCCGGGTTAGCCCGCATGGGCGAAACAAAGCGGCCAACGCGCTTCGAAAACCGCATCGCGAATGCGGACGGGGGCTGGAGGCCGATCGAGTGGACCGTCGCGCCGGAAGAGGACGGTGTAAATTTCATCGCCATCGGCCGCGATCTCAGCGCCGTCAAGGCGAAGGAGACCGAGCTAGCGATCGTGCAGGATGCTCTCCGCCAGAGCCAGAAGATGGAAGCCGTCGGCCAGTTGACGGGTGGCCTCGCGCACGACTTCAACAATCTTCTCGCCGGGATCACCGGCAGCCTCGAGATGATGCAGAGTCGGATCGCGCAGGGACGGATCGGCGACATCGACCCGCTACATGGTCGGGGCGCAGGGAGCCGCCAAGCGCGCGGCCGCGCTCACCCACCGTCTCCTCGCCTTTTCGCGCCGCCAGACTCTGGCCCCCAAGCCGACGGACGTGAACCGTCTTGTCCGGGACATGGAGGAGCTGATCGGGCGAACGGTGGGACCGCAGATCACGGTCGAGTCCGTCGCAAAGGCAAGCTTGTGGACCACGCTGGTCGATGCCCCCCAGCTCGAGAACGCCCTCCTGAACCTCTGTCTCAACGCCCGCGACGCCATGCCGGACGGCGGCAGGATCAAGATCGAGACGGACAACGAGTGGCTCGACGAGCGCAGCGCCCGCGAGCGCGACCTGCCGCCGGGACAATATGTTACGATGCGCGTGTCCGACGACGGGACGGGAATGCCCCCCGACGTGATCGAGAGGGCGTTCGATCCGTTCTTCACGACCAAGCCCATCGGCGTCGGCACCGGGCTCGGGCTCTCGATGATCTACGGCTTCGTCCGCCAGTCCGGTGGGCAGGTCCGGATCCACTCCGAGGTCGATAAAGGCACCATGGTCTGCATCTCGCTGCCCCGTCACCATGCCGAGGCGGCAGTCGATGTCCCAGCGCCTCAGGAAGCGCCGGACAGTAGCGGCGCCGGCGAGACGGTGCTGGTCATCGATGACGAGCCGCTGGTCAGAATGCTGGTCGTCGACGTGCTGGAGGACCTCGGCTATACTGCGCTCGAGGCTGGAGACGGCCCGCAGGGGCTGAAGGTGCTCCGGTCCGACGTGCGCATCGACCTTCTCATTACGGATGTCGGGCTTCCCAACGGGATGAATGGGCGCCAGGTAGCTGACGCGGCGCGGGAGATCCGGCCTGAACTCAAAGTCCTCTTTGTCACAGGGTATGCAGAGAACGCCGTGCTCAGCAACGGCCAGCTTGATCAGGGCATGCAGGTGGTGACGAAACCGTTCGACATGGCCGCGCTCGCCAAGCGGATCACGTCAATGATTGCAGGTCCGACTTGAATGGCGCAGGGCGCAATGTCGGAAGAAGACCAGTACGGGGAAGGCGGTCCGGCAAGTTTCGACCCTGTCTGGGCGTAAGATCCGCCGCCGCAACATTTCCGTCGCGGCCGTTCTCGGTGTTTGACAGCCCGTAGGTTGCCAGTCGCCTTGGCGATGATCGACGCCTTGGTGCGTCGGAGCGAATGAGTGCCAGAGTCCTTTCGACGCAAACCAATACAAGTCACCCATGTCCCATTATCTCTCTCCCAAGGCCGGAATGGCCAGGAAGAGAGTCTGCGCCTCAATCAAAATGTCAGAAGACGAACGGACCGTGTTTCGACGGGCGGCTTTTGGGTACAAAAGCCCAGAGCCGTTCCTATCGACGACCTCGGCTGACGATTCGACGACTCGGCTCCTCTTGCCTCTCCACACTTGCAGAAGTTTGGTTTCGACGGTACCGAGACGTCAGGTTTATGTAGAGCTGCCCTTTCAATTCGCGACCCATCTTCGATGTTTTGGTTCGGCTGCGACCATTCCGATATCGGAATTATGGGTGAAGGTTTCAGCTGGCAACGGCTCCAGTTGCTCCAGGCGCATCGCTCCCAGGCCAAGTGCCCATCGAGGTGACAGTATCCCGCGGATGCCAGTGCGTTCAGCCATCAAAACGCTCAAGCAGCGTGCGCAGAAATTTCGCGACCGTCTTAGCTTCCGTCGTCGTAAGACTGGCGATCGTTGCAGAGAGTCGGTCGCGCATGTGGCGATGCTCGTCGAGGATTGGCCGGGCGTTTTCCTCGACCAGCGCGATCACGATACCGCGCCTGTCCGCCGGATTGGGGCGCCGCTCGACAAGGCCGGCGCGCTCTAGCCGGTCGAGAAGCGCTGTCGTCGCCCCGGTCGACAGCGCCACATGTTCGGCGATCATCTTGCCGCTGACGGGAGCCTTGCTGCTCTCCAGGAACCCAAGACAGCCAAGGTCGGTGAGCGCGAGGTCGTGCCGGGCGGCGAGCTCCTTGTCGAAGTCGATCGCGGTTTGCAGGACCCGTTTGAAAAGACGTAAAACCTCGTCCGATGTCGCCTCCCTCGCCGTGTCGCTACCGTCCTCATCATTGCCGCCCGCCATTGACGCGACCCTTCCTTTGATTTAGCTCAATGATAAAGCAACTTGGCAAACAAGCAATCGGGTGCGAAGTCGATGATTGGCAGAATGGACGCTCGTTCGAGCCTGGTCCGGGTGCTTCTCGTTGCGACGGCCGCATCCGCGCTCACTGCCTGTGCGCCTGATGCCAACGTGGAAAGTCCGCCCGAGCCAGTCGGTTTCGTCACCGTCGAGCCGGAAACCATTAGCCAGACCACGACTTTGACGGGCGAGATCACGGCGCGCCACACCGCGACATATTCCTTCCAGACCGGTGGCCGGGTGACGGATGTCGCCGTCGACGTCGGTGCGAAGGTGACAGAGGGAGAGGTGCTGGCCAAGCTCGATCCGACCGAGCAACAAGCCGGTGTGGCGGCCGCCGAAGCGGCGGTGGATGCCGCGAACGCGCAACTGACTCAGGCCTCCTCGGCATTTCAGCGACAAAAGGACCTGTTCGGCAAGGGCTTTACGACCCGTGGGAATTTCGACGATGCGCAAAAGGCACTGTCATCGGCGACCAGCGCCGTCGACATGGCCAGTGCCGATCTGGAAACGGCCAGGACGAACCTGGAAGAGACCGTTCTGAGGGCTGACGCTAATGGTGTCATCACCAGCCGCAGCGTCGATCCCGGCCAAGTGGTCAGTGCGGCCCAGACGGCCTTTGGGTTTGCCCAGGACGGCGATCGCGACGCGGTCTTCGAGATTCAGGAACAGCTGCTTATCGGCTCGCGGACGTCACACTCGATCAGGATCGCGCTCGTCGGCGATCCGTCGGTGAAAACCGTGGGAACGGTGCGCGAGGTCTCGCCGCTGATCGATTCGACGACCGGCACCGTCAAGGTCAAGGTCGGGCTCGACACGGTTCCGCCGCAGATGACACTCGGCTCGGCCGTAGTGGGCACGGATGTCGGCGAAGCCCAGGAACAGGCGATCGTCCTGCCCTGGACGGCGCTGATGGCGGATCGCGGCAAAGCTGCGGTCTGGACCGTTGAGAAGGAAACTGGCGCCGCCAGGCTGACGCCCGTGACGATCGGTTCCTACCAAAGCGGCAAGATCGTCGTCGAAGAGGGCATTGCGGCCGGCGACCGGGTCATCACGGAGGGGTCCCAGCTCGTGCGGCCAGGCCAGATCCCCGATCTCGTCGCCGTGGATGAAGAGGCCGGATCGTGAAAAGAGCGTTTTTCTTCACCGTGTTGCTTGTTGCGGCACCTCTTCTGACGGGTTGCAGCGAGGACACCGGGTCCGAGGCCGCGCCGTTGCCGCCGCGCCCGGTTCTGACCATGGTCGTCGCCCGGCACGTGGTCGCGGACGAGGGGTTCAGCGGGAGGATCGCGCCCCGCTTCGAGACGACCCTGGCGTTTCGCACCCTCGGCCGGCTGATCTCGCGAGATGTCGACGTCGGCGATCAGGTTGAGAAGGGGCAGCCACTCGCTGCAATCGACGCCGAAACGCTCGCCGCCGACCTGCGCTCTGCCAAGGCTCAATTGGCCAATGCCCGGATTCAGGCTCGCACCGCTGAGGCAAGTGCCGCGCGCACGCGGACCCTGTTCGCCGACAAGACCGTGTCGCAATCCGATCTCGATGTCGCCGAACAAAGCCGTCAGGTTGCCGGTGCCGAGCTCGCGAGCGCACAGGCGCAGCTCGATAAAGCCGAGAATGCGCTGAGTTTCGCTGTTCTCACGGCACCCTATGACGGGGTTATCACGGACCGCGAGGCGGATGTCGGTCAAGTCGTGTCGGCCGGCGCGGCGGTCTTCAAACTCGCCCGGACCGGCGAGCGCGAGGCGGTCGTGGATGTGCCGGCGGCCCAGGGTTCGGCTCTGACCGCCGGCGACCACTTCCGCGTCGTCCTGCAGATCGAGCCTGATCTCAGCGTTGAGGGCGGGATCCGCGAGATCGCGCCGCAGGCCGACGCCCTGACCCGCACCAATCGGGTGCGCATCACTCTTGCCGATCCCCCGCCCGCCTTTCGCATCGGGGCGCTGATCAAGGCGATCCCGCAAGAGCAGGCAGGGCAGCCGGCATCGGTGATCGTGCCGAAAAGCGCTATCCTGGAAGAGGACGGTAAGGCTTCGGTCTGGGTCGTGGACGAGACAACGAAGACGGTGACACGGCGCGCCGTGACGGTGACCGACGCGCCCGATGGCGCGGTGCGGATCGACGACGGACTGAATCCCGACGAGCGCGTGGTCATCGCCGGCGTCCACAGCCTTGAGGATGGGCAGGCGATCTCGCTGACGGACATCGCGGAAGGCGAAAGACCATCGTGAAACGCTTCAATCTCTCCGACTGGGCGCTTCACCATCGCTCCTTCGTCTGGTTTCTGATGATCATCGCGATGCTCGTCGGCGCGCTTTCCTATCTCAATCTCGGCCGGGAGGAAGACCCGCCGTTCACCATCAAGACGATGGTCGTTTCGGGCGTCATGCCCGGTGCAACTGTCAAGGAAATGACCGAACAGGTCACCGACCGGATGGAGAAGAAGCTCCAGGAACTGGACTCGCTCGACTTTACCCGATCGATTACGACACCCGGTCAGACCGTCATCTTCGTCAATCTGCTTCCGACGACGAAGGCCGGTCAGATCACCAGCATCTGGACCCGCGTCCGGCACATGATGGCGGACATTCGCGGCGATTTCCCCTCGGAGTTTCAAGGCTTCGGTTTCAACGACGAGTTCGGCGACGTGTTCGGCAACATCTATGCCTTCACCGCCGACGGCTTCACGCCACGCCAGTTGCGCGATTATGTCGAAGCCGTGCGCACGAAAGTCCTGCAACTGCCGGAAGCCGGCAAGGTGGAACTGGTAGGTGCCCAGGACGAACGGATTTTCCTCGAATTTTCGCTGCGCAAGATTGCCGGACTCGGCCTCGACCAGCAGGCGATCATCGATACGCTGAAAGCCCAGAACGCGATCGCGCCATCCGGTGTCGTGCAGTCCGGACCGGAGCGCATCTTCGTGCGCGTGTCGGGCCAATACGCATCCGAAGACAGTCTGGCTTCGGTCAATTTTCGCGTCAACGATCGCTTTTTCCGCCTCAGCGACTTCGCGACGATCAAGCGGGGCTACCAGGACCCGCCCTCGGCGCTTTTCCGGTATAATGGCGAGCCGGCGATCGGCCTTGCCATCGGCATGCGAAAGGGCGGCAACATCGTCGACTTCGGCGAAAATCTGAAGGAGGAGATGGGGCGCATCGTCTCCGAACTGCCGGTCGGCATCGGCGTACACCTCGTCGCCGATCAGTCGGCCGTGGTGGAGGAATCCGTCGGCGGCTTCACCCAGGCGCTTCTCGAAGCGGTGCTCATCGTCCTTGTCGTCAGCTTCGTGAGCCTTGGCTTTCGCGCCGGGTTGGTCGTCACCTTGTCGATTCCGCTGGTCCTCGCCATGACCTTCATCGGCATGGAATATGCCGGCCTGACGCTGCAGCGGATTTCGCTCGGTGCGCTGATCATCGCCCTCGGTCTTCTGGTGGACGACGCGATGATCGCGATCGAGACCATGGTGTCCCGCCTGGAAATGGGCGAGACGCGGGAAAAGGCGGCGAGCTTCGCCTGGACCTCGATCGCCTTTCCGATGCTGTCGGGAACGCTCGTCACGGTTGCCGGCTTCCTGCCGATCGGCTTCAACAATTCCAATGCCGGCGAGTACACCTTTTCGCTGTTCGTGGTCATCGCCCTGGCTCTGCTCCTGTCCTGGGTCGTCGCCGTCTTGTTCACGCCGCTGATTGGTGTGCTGCTGCTGCCCAAGTCGATGCACAAGCACGACGCAAAGCCCGGTCTTGCCCGGCGCGCTTTCAGCCGCATCCTGCGGGTCGCGATGCGCCGGCGCTGGATCACGATCCTGCTCACGGTCGCGCTCTTTGCCGGCTCGATCTATTCGATGCGCTTCGTCCAGCAACAGTTTTTCCCGACATCCGACCGGCCGGAACTCGTGATCGACTTCATGCTGCGGCGAAACGCAACCATCTCCGAGACCAAAGCCGAAATGGACAAGCTCGAGGCGACGTTGGTCGGCGACGACGACATCGACCATTTCTCGTCCTATGTCGGTCGCTCGGCCGAGCGCTTCATCCTCGCCTACGATATCCAGCCATCGAACCCGTTCTTCGGCCAGGTCGTCATCGTCAACAAGGATATCGCGGCGCGCGAGCGGGTCCGTGACAAGATCCAGACATTCGCCCGCACGAATCTCGTCGGCATCGACGTCTATGTGAAGAATCTCGAGCTTGGACCACCCGTCGGCCGACCGGTACAGTACCGCATCGGCGGCCCAGATATCGAGGTGGTGCGCGCCGGCGCGCGCGAGCTTTCGGCCGTCATGGCGCAAGATCCCCGCCTGCGATCGATCGTCATGGACTGGAACGAGCCGGCCCGAGCGCTCAAGGTGGAAATCCTGCAAGACAAGGCGCGCCAGCTGGGCGTGACGTCACAGCAGATCGCATCGACACTGAACCTCGTCCTCGACGGTCTGACGATCACGGAGGTCCGGGACGGCATCTATCTGGTCGACGTCGTGGCGCGCGGCCGCCAGTCGGACCGCGACTCCATCGAGGCGATCGAGAACCTGCAGCTGACGAATTCTCAAGGTGCCGCTATCCCGCTCGCAAGCCTCGTCAGTTATGGCTACGACTATGAAGATCCGATCCTCTACTCGCGCTCACGCATCCCGACCGTCACGGTCAGCGCGGCGATCCTCGGGCCGGCACAACCCGCGACGATCGTCGCGGACCTCGGGGGAAAGATCGCCGCGTTCCGGGAGAGCCTGCCCGCCGAATATACGGTGGAAATCGGTGGCGCGGTGGAATCGAGCACCCAAAGCCAGGGACCGATAGCCGCCGTCGTGCCGTTGATGCTCGTCGCCATGCTGACCCTGATCATGATCCAGATGCAGAGCTTCAGGGCAACGCTCATCGTCGTCAGTGCCGCTCCGCTGGGGCTGATCGGCGTCGTCGCGGCATTGATCCCGTCAGGGGCTCCGCTCGGCTTCGTCGCGATCCTGGGCGTCTTGGCGCTTATCGGCATCCTCATCCGCAACTCGATCATCCTCGTCCATCAGATCGAGGTCTTGCGCGAAGAAGGACTTCACCCCTGGAGTGCGGTGTTCGAGGCGAGCAAGATGCGGGCACGTCCGATCCTGCTCACGGCGGCGGCGGCGAGCCTGGCGCTGATCCCGATCTCGCGCGAGGTGTTCTGGGGGCCGATGGCCTATGCGATGATGGGCGGCATCATCGCGGGAACGTTGATTACACTCCTCTTCATACCGGCGCTTTACCTCGTCGTTTTCCGTGTGCAGGAGCCCAAGGATCCCGCGCCCGAGCCCGATGCCGATCCGGTGCCGGAGGCCGTGCCCTGTTGATCGGAATAGTCGGCCAAGATTCGTTTGTTGCCGATCGATGTCGAATGGCACGGCATTCCAGCCACGAGGCACGACGGGCTTGGGCCGGCACTCCGGCGCGCGTTCGATCGTGAGGTAATGCTCTTCGAAGGAACGGCAAAAACCACAGTGCCAAAGTAGTGCTAAAGATGCTGGTCGAGCGTCCTGCGCAGTTTGTCGACGATCTCGTCGACATGCTTGCGCTCGGCGATGAAGGCCGGCGGCACCACCGCGACGTCGCCGGTGAACTTCACGTGGCAGCCGTTCCAGAACAGAGCATCATCGAGGGTGCGGCGCGCGCGGTGCGCGAGGGCATCGCCCGGATCACACTCCTCGGCGACCCGCGGGCAATCGCCGCGAAGCTGGACGCTACCGGCGTGGATCCAGCAAGCGTCGCCATCCTGGACCCGGCACGGGCGCCGCAGACTGCCGACTACGCCGCCGCCTATCACAAACTGCGCCGTCACAAGGGTGTCGACGAGGCCGCGGCGAAGGCGGCCATGACCACGCCACTCGGCTTTGCCGCGATGATGGTCCGACAGGGCGACGCCGACGGGACGGTCGGTGGCGCCATCGCTACTACCGCTGACACGGTCCGCACGGCTGCTGATCATCGGCCGGGCGCCGCAGGCCAAGATCGTGTCGAGTTTCTTCCTGATGATGCTCTGCGAGCACCACCATACGACCAAGGGAGGCTTCGCCTTCGCCGATTGCGGGATGATCGTCGAACCGAGTGTCGAGGAACTGGCCGAGATCGCCATCGCCTCGGCCGATCCCTACGCCGAGTTAATCCGCGAGGAGCCGCGCGTTGCCATGCTGTCATTCTCGACCGGTGGCAGCGCCAAGCATGAACGGGTCAGCCGGGTGGTGGTCGCCGCCGATCTCGTGAAAACGACCCGCGCCGACATCAAGGTGCATGGTGATCTGCAGTTCGACGCCGCCTTTGTGCCGGCCGTCAGCGCCGCCAAATCGGCCGGTTCCCCGTTGGAGGGTCTGGCCAACGTCATGGTCTTCCCCAATCTCGACGCCGCCAATATCGGCTACAAGATCGCCCAGCGGATCGGTGGCGCCAAGGCGATCGGACCGATCCTGCAAGGCTTGGCCAAACCCGCAAACGATCTGTCCCGCGGCTGCAGCGCCGACGACATCTTCCATATCATCGCAGTCACCTGCGTGCAGGCCATCGCAGCGACAGCGGCGGCCGGGCCAGCCGGGGCGTTGAAAAACGCAACGGCTCGCCAAGCTCCTGTTTAAGGATTACCGCGACAAAGGTGAGTAACGCCCGCTGTTCGGGGGCCTGGAGCGCCCTTTGACCGCCGGTCGGTTCCATGCCCGTAGCCCGATGATCCCAAGCGCAGGCGCGATCTCACGAATCTGCAATAGCTTCACACGCGCCTCCTCGGTCGTCATCTTCACCACGACATCTCCAAGTGGCATGTCGTCGGCCAATTCATCGCGATTCATCGGCGTACTGGTACCAACCGTACATCATCCGCTGGCCCAATCGCCGGAAGGGTGGCTTAAGGCTCGACCATAGGGCCAGTTTCGGGATTAACTGGATCCAGGACCCATCCAACAGCGTCCGCTTTACAAGCAATTGCGGGCGCGGATGCGATCTTCGCCTCAAAGGCTGATGATCCACTTGCGCAGGACGATTCCGTACAATGCCGCGAAAGCGATTCGGCCGCGCCGAAAACGTGCAATCGTTGCAGACAGGGGAGCGTCTCACGGCAGTTGCCCAGGCGCGCATGGTCTGCCTCCAGGGGGAACGGATGTTCAAGACAGCGCCGCAGGAACCGACGCTCAGGCGGGAACAGATCGATGACGTGATCCGCAACGGCTCGGCCGATAGGGAGTGGGCAGACGAGATCGACCTTTCGCGTCAAGGAAGCGGCGTCGATCATCAGGGCTTCGCTTCGCCTGATGCCGCCGCGCCGATCCTGGAGACGGCGGGCCGAACCGGCCGCGTCGATCTGACCCGGAACGACATCGCCGCCGCTCAGGAGATGGCCCATCGCCGCGCGGACCGACCGGAGCTGAACATATGGACCGGCCGTTTGGACAAGCGGCCGACCGCTGCTGCGTCGCCGAGCCTTCTCTCCAGAGACGCCGCTTGATGCCGCCGACGAAGCAACGCCAGGCCAGCGGGGCGGCGGCCCCATTCGCAAATCGTTTCCCCGGGTCGTTCGTCGCCGTCGTCGGGCCGAGCGGCGCCGGCAAGGATTCGCTGCTGGCGATTGCCGCCGCCAAGCTTAATCCGCAGTCCGGCTTCTTCTTTCCCCGACGCGTCGTCACCCGCATCGCGCTGGTCGACGCGGAAGACCACGACAGCCTGACCCCGGCGGCGTTCGCCGCGGCCGAGGCCGCCGGCGCCTTCTGCCTGACATGGTCGGCGCACGGCCTCTCCTATGGCCTGCCGGCTGAGATTTCGAGACGCCTGGAGGCCGGCGAGACCGTCGTCGCCAATGTGTCGCGGGCGGTTTTGCGGAACGCGGCCGAGCGTTTTTCCCGCCTCCACATCATCGAGATCACCGCTCCACGCCACCTGCTGGTCGCACGGATCGCCGCGCGAGGCCGGGAGACGCCGGAGGAGATCGACTTGCGGCTGCGACGCCAGGCGACGCTCGACGTGCCCGAGAGCGCCGAGGCGGTTCATCGCATCCACAACGATCGCGCGATCGACGACGCCGCCGCAGCCTTCATCGCGATCCTGCGAAAGGTGCGCTTCATCGCGCCGGAGGACAGACCCGCCGAGCGGCGCGGCTGAGATGCGGAGCCACCGTTCAGGCGCGGGGCACATGCCGTTTGCCTTGAATCTTGCCTGCTTCGTTCAAGGATCTGGAAACGGTCGGCCGGAGGATCTTGCGGCGGCGCGAGGGGTCGGGCACGGCTCAGAGCGGGGAGCCTGACTTGCGAACCGGCTTTGGGGGATTGCGGACGTGCCGAACTCTCGCCGGAGACGGACAAGTACGCGCCCGCCCGCCAAAGCCCCGTTTCTGATCTCACGTCGGCGGCATTACCAGCCATTCGTGCGACGGCTCGTTGTAGAACTTCCACGTCCGCTTCGGCCCGGCCATGACGTTGAGATAGTACAGATCGTAGCCGTGCGTCGCCGCACACGGGTGATAGCCCTTCGGCACCAGCGTGACGTCGCCGTCCTCCACCACCATCGCCTCGTCGAGTTCGCGCGTGCCGTCGTCTCGCGCATCCGTATAGACGCGCTGGAAGGCGAAGCCCTGCGGCGGATTGAGGCGGTGGTAGTAGGTCTCTTCGAGAGAGGACTCGGCCGGCAGATTGTCGGTGTCGTGCTTGTGCGGCGGATAGGACGAGGTGTGCCCGCCCGGCGTGATCACCTCGACGACCAGCAGCGAATCCGCGCCGGGGTCGGTTTCGGGCAGGATGTTGGTGACGTGGCGGACATTGGTGCCCTGCCCGCGCGTCTCCTGGCCGAGCGAATCCGGCGCGATCAGCCGCGGCGGATGCGCGCCCGGGATTCCCGGCGCCGAGCAGACGGCGAGTTCGACGGCGGTTTCGGCTGTCACCTGCCAGCGGTCGCCAGCCGGGACATAGACCGACCAGGGCTTACCCTCGAACGGGCTCATCCGCTCGCCGATCAGGCCGAAATCCTCACCATCGCTCGCGATGGAGGCACGGCCCGAGACGAGGACCAAACAGACCTCGCGGTCGCCCATGCGCTCGGCGACGCTGGCGCCGGGGGCCAGCCGATACAGCTCGAAGCCGACATAGCTCCAGCCGGCGCTCTCGGGCGTGATGTGAATGACGCGGTCGTGGTCGCGATTCGGTCTAACGCGCAGATGGGACATCAGGGTCAGTTCCTTTCGCTGGTCTCGGTGTCGTTCGCGGCCGTTCCTTCCCCGGGCGCCTGTGCCTTGGAGCCGGCCGCGTCCGGATCGTAGGCGATGAAGAAGCTCCAGATCGCCCAGACGGCCGCCGCGCTGGTCATGATCCCCCAGAAGGGCTCGTCGTTTGCCCATTCCAGCGCGGTCCAGACTACAAGCACGCCGGTCAGGCAAACGCGTATCCAGAGCGGACGGTAGAACGGATGTTCGGCTTCGCGTCTGCGCATCTCGTCGCTCCTTCGTCGCCTGTCCGGTCTCTGTCGCCGTTGCGAGACTGATTCTCATCCTTCTCCAGCTCGGATTGTCTATTCCAATCGCAACGATTAGTCCTGCGCAGCGGGATTGGACTTCTGGAGACATGTCATGCTGAGCTTCGGCCTTCTGGGATGCGGCCGCATCGGCCAGATCCACGGGCGCAATATCGTCGCGCATCCTAACGCGCGGCTCGTCGCCGTGGCCGACGCGCTGCCGCAATCGGCCGAGAGTTTTGCGGCCGCGACCGGCTGCGAGGCCCGCCCGACGGACGCGATCCTGACGGCCGACGACATCGACGCGGTCATCATCGGCACGCCGACCGACACCCATGCCGAGTTCATCGAGACGGCCGCGGCCGCCGGCAAAGTGGTGTTCTGCGAAAAGCCGGTCGACCTCAACTCGCAGCGGATTCGCGACACGCTGGCGCGGATCGGCGATGCGCCGCTGATGATCGGCTTCAATCGCCGCTTCGACACGCATTTCGGTTCGTTGAAGGCGCGGATCGACAAGGGCGACGTCGGCGATGTCGAACTCGTCACGATCCTGTCGCGCGATCCCAGCCCTCCGCCGGTTTCCTACATCAAATCGTCGGGCGGCCTCTTCCGCGACATGATGATCCACGACTTCGACATGGCCCGCTTCCTGCTCGGCGAGGAAATCACCGAAGTCCACGCTGTCGGGTCCTGCCTCGTCGACAGGGCCATCGGCGAGGCCGGCGACATTGACACCGCCGCCGTGCTGCTCAAGACTGTAACGGGAAAGATCGCGCAGATCTCCAATTCGCGGCGCGCCACCTATGGTTACGATCAGCGCGTCGAAGTGCATGGCTCGAAGGGCCTGTTGAAAGCCGAGAACGTTCCCCAGACGATGGTCGTCCTGGCCAATCAGGCGGGGGTCGCGGCCGACCCCGTTCAGAATTTCTTTCTGGAACGCTATGCCGATGCCTATCGCCGCGAATTGGCCTATTTCATCGACGCCGTCACCAGCGGGACCCAGCTTTCGCCCTCTGGCATGGATGGGCTGAAGGCGGGGCTGCTGGCCGACGCCGCAACGCAGAGCCATGAGCGCAGCCGTTCGGTGAAACTCGAAGCGTGAACCAAAGCCGCGAGGCAAATCAGCGTCAGTGAAGAAGGGGGGAGCAAGGTCCGCAGTGAAAGCGGACTGGTGCTGCCGGAGAGACTCGAACTCTCGACCTCTCCCTTACCAAGGGAGTGCTCTACCACTGAGCTACGGCAGCATTGGGCGCTATCTCTCCGATTTCGGTTGGCACGTCAACAGACAGTGAAGCGAAAAGCAGCCTTTGCCGATCAAAGTCGCGAATCGCCCCCTGCCGAGCCGGGCAACCCGGCATCGTCATATTTTTCCAGGCGCCGCGGCCGAAACGCTGGACAGCGCGTTGGAGCTTTTCTATAAGGCGCGAGCTTTCGCTGGCTTGGCGTTCCGCATTCGGAGCGTTTCGGCGAAACGGCGCCCAGGTAGCTCAGTTGGTAGAGCATGCGACTGAAAATCGCAGTGTCGGCGGTTCGACTCCGTCCCTGGGCACCATTTCCCCTTCCCATAGCTTCTCATAGCGTCCCTCGTATCAATAAAAATCAATGAGTTAGCTCATTATGGCTGCTCATGATGACCCTCCGCATACCGTTGCAACGCATCAGTTTGTGGGTAACGATCCGGGTATTACCCATTACCCATTACCCCGTTACCCATGCCGCTTTCCGAGCACGGCGGCTTGGTCTTCCCTTCGATCCGTTCGACCAAGCGTCCGCTTTCGGAGAACGCCATGAATGCCGCGCTGCGGCGTATGGGTTACGGCAAGGACGAAGTGACCGCCCATGGCTTCCGGGTGACTGCCAGCACCATACTCAACGCCCGCAACTATGATCCTGACGTAATTGAGGCGGTGCTGGCGCACCAAGACAAGAACGCGATCCGGCGGACCTACAACCGCGCCACCTATTGGGAGCAACGGGTGACGCTGATGCCGGAGTGGGGGAATTTGATAGACGGGCTAAAGGCGGGCCGTTAGTCTTACGCGCATTCCCCGGCTGGCTTCTGCTCTCCAGGTTAGCGTAATCATCGGCAGATGGCTCGGATGCGAGAAGGGGCCGGGACGGCCCGGCCACTTCGATTGCTTGGCGAATCGCTTCAACGGGGCGATCCGAACCTGAGGCTTGGCTGCGCCGCTCAGCCCTTGCGGGCAGCGGCGATGGCCGCCTTCATATCGTTCGGCGCGACCACACCGGGATAGATGGCGGTTCCGATGACGTATGCTGGCGTCCCCGGAAAGCCGAAGGTCTCGGCCTGCGTGCTGTTTCGCTGCAGCATGGAATTGATCCGGTCTTTGTCCCGATCATAGGCCGCATTGAGCTTGGGCACCGAAAAGCCCGCCTTGGTCAGGATCGTCTCGATCATGTCGGGCGTCAGCTTGCCCTTGGTCGCCATCAAGGCGGCCATCGCCCTGGCGTGGCCCGTGCCGGCGGCAAGCGTCAGGCGCGCCGCATAGAGCGAGGGGGGGCCGAAGATCGGCCAGTCCTTCATGACGAAGCGGACGTTGCCGTCTTCCTGCACCACCCGCACGTCGTCCGGATGGGCCTTTTTGCAGTAGGGGCACTGGTAATCGAAATATTCCACGATGGTCACGTCGCCCTTGGGGTTGCCGAGGACGGGAACCTGCGGATCGAACAGCACGGCCTCCTTCGACATCGGATCGACCTCGGCAAAGGCCGTCCTGGACAAGAACGGCGTACCGGCGAGGACAGCGGAGGCGACGATCAGCCTGCGGCGGGAGATCGATGGGATGGTCATGGTGGGTGTTCCTTTCTGGTTGGGCAATCAGATCACGACGATCCGCGTATCCTTCGGGACACGGCTGTTGAGATCGATAACGTCCTGGTTGAGCATCCGGATGCAGCCGGAGGATACGGCCTTGCCAATCGACCATTCCTGGTTGGTGCCGTGGATGCGGTAGAGCGTGTCCCTGCCGTCCTTGTAGAGATACAGGGCTCGGGCTCCCAGGGGGTTGTCGATGCCGCCGTCCATGCCGTCGCGCAGGGCGCCGCCATATTTGTCGGGCTCGCGCTTGATCATGTCCTGGGTCGGCGTCCAGTGCGGCCATGCCGCCTTGCGCTTGATGATGCCGCTGCCGGTGAATTCCAGGCCCGCCTTGCCGACGCCGACGCCGTAGCGCATGGCCTTGCCGTTCTCCATGACGAGATAGAGGAACCGGGCGCGGGGATCGACGACGATCGTTCCCGCCGGCTCCTTCGTTTCGTAGTCGACCACCTGGCGAATGTTGCGCGCGTCCATGTTCTTCGGATCGACAGCCGGAATCTGCCAGCCATCGTCGGTTACCGCGCCATACATCCGGGCGACGCGCGGGTCGACGGGCGGCTTGGGCGCCGCATAGGCCAGTTGCTGGGTCGGCTGAGACGACGTCGAGCAGGCGGCCAGCGTGAGCGTCGCCAGCGCGATGGCGCTGATGCGCAGAAGAGTTGCAGACAAATCGAAAGACCTTTTGGTTGGTATGGGTGATCGGCTTTGACGCGGCGGCGGTGAATCCGCATCCCACGCCGCAATTCGCAGCTGGGGAGCTATTGCGCGTGCCTGGGCTGACAGGACGGTCACACGGATCCCGGAGTCTGGCTTCCGTCGAGCACCACGACGCGGGTGCCGACCGGTGTCCGCTGTTCGAGGTCGATGACATCCTGGTTGACCATCCGGATGCAGCCCGACGACACGGATTGACCGATCGTCCAGGGCTCGTTGGTCCCGTGGACGCGGTAGAGCGTGTCTTGGCCGTTCCGGTAAAGGTACATGGCCCGCGCGCCGAGCGGATTTCCAAGGCCACCTGAAACACCGCCCGCATGCGGGCCGTACCGCTCGGGGTCGCGCCGGACCATGTTGGCCGTCGGCGTCCATCCCGGCCAGCTCGCCTTCCGGGCGATGGTGGCCGTGCCCGAAAAGGCGTAGCCCGCCTTGCCGACGCCGACGCCGTAGCGCATCGCCTTGCCGTTCTCCATCACCAGGTAGAGAAAGTGGTTCTTTGGATCGACGACGATGGTGCCGGCCGGTTCCTTGGTGTCGAAATCGACGACCTGCCGGATATTGCGCTGCTCCACGACGTCCGGCTGGATCGCCGGAATCGCCCAACCCTGATCGACAACGCCGCCGTAGTAGCGCGAGATGCGTGGATCGTCGTTGGAGCTGCCCGCATATCCAAGGGCGACGCGCGAAGGATCGCTCGTCGTCGAGCAAGCGGAGAGAAGCGCCGCCGCGCCGAGGAGGCTTCCTCGAATGGCGATGGTCCATCCGGACATGTCAGTCATCCTTCTGTGCGATGTCGGAGAGGGTCGAGGCCAGGATTTCCCGCGAGATTTCACCGAAATGCATCGTTTGAAGGGTTCCCGTCTTGTCGAGAAACAGGGTCGCGGGATAACCGGCGACACTGTAGTGGCGGGCGAAACTGTTGGCCTGGTCGAGCAGGACGTTGTCGATTTCGACGCCGGTCTGTTCGAGATAGCGGCGGACCGTATCCGCGCCTTCGCCCTGATTGGCGAAGACGAAGAAGGCATCGCCGCGCTCCTTGGCCATCTGCGCCATCATCGGCATTTCCCGGCGGCAGGGCGGACACCAGCTGGCCCAGAGATTGAGCACCACGGGTTTGCCCTCGAAGTCGGACAGGCGCGCCTCGCCGCCATCGAGCGTGGCGAAGGCGGTCATCGGAGCGGCGACCGCGCTGGTCGTGGCGGTCAGTTGCCAAGCGGTGTTCCAGATGACGAACGCGATCGCCAGCGTCCCAAATGACCAGGCGCGCAGTTTCGCGCCGCGGCAGGCGTAGAGGGTGTAAAGGGCCGCGGCCGCGATGGCGGCAATCCAGGAAAATCCGCCCTCCTGAACAGCGAAGATCCGTAGCGGGGCCTCCGCGAAACTATCCCAGTTCGCGGCGACATGGCCGAGCCGCGCCGCCACGAAGCCGACGACGACCACGACCAGCGACCAGTTGCCGATGCGCGGGTCGATCCGGCCCGCCACGATCGCCGCGATCCCGAGAAAGGCGACGATGGCGAGGATCGCGGCCAGCCGGTCACCGGCGAAGACGAGGGGGCCGAGGCTGATGGCCGTCATATCAGCTACCCTCCGCCAGGCGGGCCGCGGCGAGAAAACCGCTGGCCGTGATATCGCCGATCAGCCGGGAACCGGGCACCTCGCGCGCTTGGTTGTCGACAAAGAGCATGGTGGGCGGACCGACGACGTCCAACTCCTTCATCAGCGCGGTCCGGGCGGGATCGTCCTCGGTGAGGTCCAGTTCGAGCAACTGGAATCCGGCAAGCTCGGCTCTGACGGTCGGGTCGCCGAAGACGTTCCGTTCGATGACCTTGCAGGTCACGCACCATTCGGCGGTGGTGTAGATGAGCGACGGACGGTCGGCGGCGCGAACCAACGCTGCCATGTCCGCCGAATCCCGCACTTTGCGGAAGATCGGCTTTTCGCTTGGTGCCGCCGGTCCGGCCGTAGCCAGACTTGCCAGCGGGCGCAGCGGATCGTCCGCCCCGGCGGCGGCGCCGACGGCCAGAATCGCGCCATAGAGCATCGCGGCGAAGCCGCCGGCCTTGGCCAGCCGCTGCGGAACGCCGGCTTCGCTGCCGAGGACGTCCAACGCGCCGAGGAACACGCCGGCACCCAGAAGCAGCGCCGACCAGAGGCCGAGCGTGGCTGTCGGCGGCAGGATCCGCGACATCATCCAGATCGCCAGGCCGAGAAAGGCGAAGCCGAAGGCGCGCGTGACCAGCACCATCCAGCGGCCGGCTTTCGGCAGCGCCCTTGACCCGATCGTGCCGAAGACGATCAGGGGAATGCCCTGGCCGAGCCCGAGCGCGGACAGTGCGACCGCGCCGAGGCCGACATCGCCCGTCTGGGCGATATAAAGAAGACCGCCGGCGAGGGGGGCCGTTACGCAAGGGCCGACGATGAGCGCCGAGGTGAATCCGAGCGCGGCGCTGGACGAGAGGCTTCCGCGCGATCCCGGCGCCTTTCGGGCGATCGCGTTTGTCCAGGCGGCGGGAAGCCGCAGCTCGAACAGGCCGAACATCGACAGTGCCAGAACGACGAAGAGCGCCGAGACGAACAGGATCGCGGCCTTTGATTGCAGCGCGATCTGTAGATTCTGGCCGGACCATGCCGCAGCGACGCCGAGAAGCCCGAACGCCGCGGCCATCGCTCCGACATAGGTCGCGGAGACCACGAAGCCGCGACCGGCCGACAGCCGCTCGCCGCCACGGCTGAGTTGACCCGCCAGGATCGGATACATGGGCAAGACGCAAGGCGTGAACGCCAGTCCGAGACCGAGGACGAAGAACATCGCAACCACCCATGCCGCGCCGCCATCGGCGAGCAGATCGGCGACGAAACCGCGGTTCGATCGGTCGATCGCGATGCCGGGCGTGCCCGCCGAAGGTTGCGGAAGGTTGCTGATTGTCGTGGTCGCCGGCGTCCCGGCCTGCGGGGCGGTGGCGACGCTCGTTTCGGCGCCCGCGGCCGGCACCGACTGACGTTTCCAGATGCTTTCGCCCTGGACGAGGCGGTTCAGCGCATCCTCGGCCTTGCCGGGCGTCGTTGGTTGCGCCGACAACGCCGCGAGATCGAGCGTCTTCGTCTGCGGCCGGTAGCAGATGCCGTCGTCCTGGCAGCCCTGGTAGCTGACGGTTACGGCCGGTGCATCACCGAGATCGGCGATGGCGGCCGGCTCGGCGGAGGCCTCGGTCGAGCGGTGATACACCTCCATCCGCCCGAAATAGGGATCGTCCTTCGGCTCTCCGGCCGGGGTCGTCATCGGGACATTGCGGCCATCGGTCGTTTGCGCCGCGATGCGATCACGATAGAGATAATAGCCGTCGGCGATCTCCCATCGCAGCTCGAGCCCGCCGGCCGCGGTCTTGTTCGCGGAGAACGCGAACGCCGTGTCCACCGGCAGCGGCGCCGTCTGGGCCAGAGCCGATGCCAGAGGCAGAAAAAGCCAAAGCGAAAAGAAGATCGTCATCGATCTCATGGGCGACCCCTCATTGCGTCGTTTCGGGGGTGAGGTCGGCCGCCCAGCTTAAGGCAGCCTTAAGCTGGGCAGGCGAGCAGGGAAAACGACGCCCCGTTCAGTACGAGAAGGACGACGCATGCGCATTCTGATCGTCGAGGACGACGAGATCCTCGGCAACGGCCTGACGGTCGGCCTCCAGATGAACGGCTTCACCGCCGATCTGGCGACATGTCGCGGCGATGCGGACGCCGCGTTGCGGTCGGGTGGCTTCGATGCGGTGGTCCTCGACATCATGCTGCCGGACGGGTCCGGCCATGAATTGCTGGCGACGATACGCGGGCGCGGCGACGCGACTCCCGTTCTCTTGCTGACGGCGCTCGATACCGTTGCCGATCGTGTCGAGGGGCTCGATGGCGGGGCCGACGATCATCTCGGCAAGCCGTTCGATCTCGACGAGGTCGCAGCGCGGTTGCGTGCGCTGGTTCGACGCGCGAGCAATCGCCCGACCGCCCATCTGGAATGGGACGGCGTGCGCCTCGATCCGGCCAAGATGCTCGCCACGCGCGGCGGCGAAGACGTGCGTCTTTCGCGCCGCGAGTTCAAGCTTCTGCATGCGCTCATGGAACGGCCCGGCACGATCCTGTCCAAGGCCCAGCTGGAAGAGAAGCTGTACGGTTTTCAGGAAGGCGTCGAAAGCAATGCGGTCGAGGTCCATATCCATAATCTGAGGGCCAAGTTCGGGAGAAGCGTCGTCGAGACGGTGCGCGGTGTCGGCTACCGGCTGCGGGAGGCCGGTCGATGATGCGATCTCTCAAGGGCAGGCTGTTCATCATCCTGGTCGTGATGACGGGCCTCGTCTGGCTGTCGGCGACGGCGTGGATCTATCTCAACACGCGGGCCGAAGTGGAGCGGGTTCTGGATGCCAGGCTCATGGAGGCCGCGCGGATGGTATCTTCGCTGATCGACAGCCAGGAGATCGACGTTGCGACGGCCACCCTCGAGCCTCCCGCCATCGCCGTCGATCCGCGCAGTCCTTACGAGCGGCAATTGACCTGTCAGATCTGGTCGCTGACCGGTTCGCTGATCGGGCGTTCCGACGGCGCACCGAACCAGCGCCTCTCCGATCATGCCGATGGGTTCGCCGAACGGGTCATCGATGGGCGGGCCTGGCGCGTCTACGCGGTCACCAACACCAAGCTTGGCGTCCAGGTGCTGGTCGGCGACAATCTCGATATAAGGGCACGGCTGGTCCGCGACGTGGTCAAGGGCCTGCTCCTGCCGATGGTGCCGATCGTACCGACCCTCGCCGCGTTGATCTGGTTCGGGGTGGGCCGCGGCATGCGCCCGCTCGACCGGTTGGCCGCAGGGCTGGCGCAACGCGAGGCGGAGAACCTGCATCCGATTGCCGCCGACCACGCGGCCACGGAGATCCGACCGGTTGTCGCCGCGCTCAACGGCCTCTTTGGACGTGTCCAGGAGGCACGGGAGCGCGAGCGGCATTTCCTGACCTACGCCGCCCATGAGTTGCGCACGCCGCTCGCGGGACTGAAAACGCAAGCCGAAATCTCGCTAAAGACCGATCAGGAGGCGGTGCGGACCGCCGCGCTCAAGCAGATCGTCACGGCGGTGGATCGGACCTCGCGTCTGGTTCGGCAATTGCTCGAGACGGCGGAGGCGGAGGCGGCTGCCGCCAGTGCCCGCTCCGGGACGATCCGGTTGTCCCGCTTCCTGCGCGAGACGGTCGCCGACCAGGCCGGGCGCATTGAGGCAACGGGCGGGCGGCTGGTTTTCGACGCCTCGCTCGACGGGATCGAGATCGTCTCGAAGGAGATATTGCTGGCCCTGGCGGTGCGCAATCTCGTTGAGAACGCCGTCAACCATTCGCCGCAAGGCGGCGCCGTCGTTCTGCGATGGTCGCCCGAGAATGCCATTGTGGTCGAGGACGAGGGGGCCGGAATGCCGCCCGGCGAGATCGAGCGCGCCACCGACCGGTTTTTTCGCGGCGCCAACCGCTCACCTGTCGGTAGCGGTCTCGGCCTGTCCATCGCGAAGCTTTGCGCCGAAAAGCTGGGTGGCGAACTCGAACTCACCAACCGGGCGCCACGCGGTTTTCGCGCAGCGTTGCGGTTGGCATAGATTTCAAACGGTCGGCCAGACCAATCTACGCCGTCGTTCTCGTTGATCGACCGTATCCACGCGTTAAGCGGCGTGGGAAAAGTCGGCAGCCTGCAAACGGTATCGCTCAGAGCGTCTCATTCAGCCGTCTGGTTCGGGTCGGGAGTCGAATGGCGGGCTTCCGCCTGCCAGATGCACGAAAGCTCTCTGTCCGCTCTCGGCCCGTTCTCGTCGAGTAACCAGCCAGACGGCAACGCGCCCTTTCCAGACGTTCGGACGAGCTGAGTCATTTCCTGAAAGCTGGCCGCTCGGCCGACGCTGCTTCTTGATGAACTCGTAGGCCAAAACCTGTACCTCAGAACGGTAGGCAATGAAGGACCGTCAGCGCTTGAAATCTTGAAAAGTGCGCCCATTCGGATGCAATGCACAGGCCAATCCATTCTCCTGGAACTCCGCGCAGACTAGCGCGATTCGCTTCACCGCATGAAGATCGTCCTAACGCGGAAGATCGAGCACACGGCTGACATTGGGCGTGGTCACCATGTGGATGCCCACCGACACCAATCCCCGGATGATTGGCGGACGCGCGGCCCCGGCGCTTTAGGGGTTGGCTTGCAAACGAGGTACAAGTGCCGGAAGGCGTGGCACGCCCGCAACCTATTTCCACTCAATATCTATCTGGCCCACACCAGACTCCTAATTCAAATAAACGTCACGTTCCACCTCGAATATCGAAAAATTCCATCCTTTCCTTCAACTATAGATACGTGAAAGGGAAGGAAAAATACTAATTTTAAGAAATTCTTTGATCTGTATTTTAGATAATAATTATTACTTTTATTATAGGAAATGAATTTATCTAAATATGCTCCATTACCCAATAAATAATCAGATACCTGCCGACCTGTACAATCCGCACCTGATAGCGCCTGATCGAAAATCACCTCATAGCGAACGCCTATGTCGTCCAGATACTCGTCCATGTTGCGGAGCGGTTCCGAGGCGAGTGCTTCGGCGCACATCCTCGTCAGCGCCGGCGGATCTCCGGCACCCTTTTCCCGGTCCCGTGTTTGGGCCTCGCCAAGAACGACGCTTTTTGCTTCACCGCGGCGCCTTTCTGGACCCAGCTTCGGCGCTGTCGATTCAGCGACCCCCGCCCGCCCCGCGCCGGCGGCAATGGTGTCTCGCAGTTCGTTCCCGAATGCGATCGTGGTGAGCGGGGCAATCGACGCGATCGGCCCCAGCCTCAAGATGGCAGACCCCAGAAGGCCAATGAAGACAATCCGGCGCCGCGCTGCGGCGCGCGTCCGGATCACCGGCTGCGTCAACGCTTGGCGGTGGCTTCCGAGTTTCGCGGCGATATCCACGCCATCGCTCGCAAGCTTTCGTCTGAGAGGACCATAAGGATCGAAGTCGATCGACATCTTTGTCCCTCACTGTTCCCGCATGGCACGATTGAACTGATCCGTCAGCGGCTTTAAAAGATACGACATCGCCGTGCGCTCACCGGACTGGATGAAGGCCTCCACCGACATGCCGGGGACCAACGGAAACCGCTTCTTTCACCATGCCCGACCGCGGACCATCTGGCACGCTCAGAACCACACAGCCGCCTTCGGCGTCTGCGGCACCTCGCCCGTCGCCGCGTATTTCAAGGCCTCCGCGACCGCTTCCAGCAGTTGCTCCGGCGTGAAGGGTTTCGGCAGGAGGCCGAGGGCCGCGTCTTTGCCAGCCCGTGCAACAGCCGCCTGTCCGGTAATATACAGGCTGGGCACCTGATGCTCGTCACGCAGCCGACGGGCCAGATCGACGCCGTCGTCACCGCCATCCAGATCGATATCGACCAGAGCGAGCGAGATCGTCGAGGACCGCGCGATGTCCAGCGACGGGGCACTGCGCATGGTGGGCCCCAACACCTCGTAGCCGGCGTCCCTCAGATCGTCCTCAATGACCATGGCCACGATCAGATTGTCCTCGACAATCAGCACGGAATGAATTGCGGGCATCTATCTATCCAGTACGCTGCGGGCCGGCACCCGTACCTGCACCTGAAGACCGGCGGGTGTAAATTCCAGATTTGCCTCGCCGTCGAGACTGTGCGCCGCCGAACGGATGAAGCGGGTGCCGTAGCCGGTCCGCGACGGCGGTTTGACGCTCGGCCCGCCGCTCTCCGACCAGTCCAGTACGAAGCTGTCGCCCCCCGTTCCCGACTCGACCGACCACTTGACACCGACAGCGCCCTCGCTCGACGACAGCGCCCCATACTTGGCCGCATTGGTGGCCAGTTCGTACAGACTCAAGGCGATCTTCTGGGCGGGGTCGGACAAAAGCCGCTGGTCCGGGCCGGTCGCCACAACCCGCACGTCCTCCGTGTTGAATGGCCTCAAGATCGCTTCCACCAATTCGGTCAACCGCACCGATCCGTAATCGACATTGAACAGGACCGAATGGACGTTGCTGAGGGCGTTCAGTCGGCCAGCGAATTCCTGGGAGAACTCAGCGAGATCGGCGGAGTTCCGGCGGGTCAGCGAAAAGAGGGCGTTGACGCTGGCGAGGATGTTCTTGACCCGGTGGTTGAGCTCGTGGCGCAATTCCTCCTGATGCGCGATGTAACGGGCCAGGGCGTACTGGCGACGGCGCGCTCTGAGGGCGGTATCGACCGACGTGGTCAGTTCGGCGGGATGGACCGGCCGCTGCTTGATGATCAGCTTTGAGCGCGGCATCAGCTCCAGCAGGCGACCAGCGGCTTTGTTGAGATGCAGCGCCTGATCCAGCAGCACGATGATCGGGAGTTCCGACCAGTCGTCCTGTTGCGCCAGCATTTCGGCGATGAGGCTCAGCGATTTTTCGGTTAGCCCCTCCTGGCTCACGACCAGCAGTCCCGCGTCTGCTCTCAAAAGAGCCTGGAACTCGGACAAGTCTCCGGCCGCGACCGCGGCGAAGCCGGCATCGGTCAGCACCTGACGCAGCGTCGCGCTATCGCCGCCATAGGGCGCGTGAATTACCACCGGCAATTCGGCGGCGGTGGGAATGCCGTCGATATCGGCGGGCATCAGGCCGGCATCGGCGAGGGACTGCCCGGCGGGGGTTGAACAAACTCCCGTATGCTGATCCCGTCGGTGTCGATCTGGAACTGGCGGACATCGAGATCGTGGGGACCGTGGCGCTTCTTGACCACGGTGATCGTGCGGCGGACAACGGCCGGCCATTCGTACATGCGCAGGAACACCACGGTGTCGCCGAGAAAGCTGACGTCGACGGCTGTCTCCATATTGTGACCGAGCAGCCCGTGCTGGGCGACGATCAGGATGGTCAGGACGCCACGCCGCGAGAGATATTTCAGCAGCGTCTGGATCTGCATGATCGCTTCCTGCGGGTTCGGCAGCCCCGCGACGTAACCGGTAAAGCTGTCGATCACCACCACACCGGCATGATTGCCATCGGCCGATTGCTGCGCGATTTGCGAGAATTCGCCCTGCGACACCGCACCGGGACTGAAATCCCAGAGTTCGAGCTTCCCGTCATCACGATATTTGCGCAGGTGCAGTCCGAGCCCCTCCGACCGCCGGAAGAAGGTTTCCACCCGCTCCTCGAACAGAAACAACGTGACCGATTCCCCCCGCTCCAACGCGGCATAAGCGTAGAGCGAGGCGAGCGTCGACTTGCCGGTGCCCGACTGTCCGACGACAAGCGTCGTCGTGCCCGGCTCCATGCCGCCGCCGAGCATGTCGTCGAGCGCATCGACGCCGGACTTGATCAAATCCTCTCGGCCTGCCTCCGGCGCGAGTTCCGGCACGATCCGCGGAAACACGCGAACACCACCTGTCTGGATCGCCATGTCGTGATAACCGTCGAAGAAACTCACGCCGCGCATCTTGCGGATATCGATACGGCGTCGCGCCTGGCCGTATTCGGGCAGGAATTTTTCCAGGTGGAACAGTCCATGCGCCAGACTCTCCACCACCGAATCGCCGCCAACATCAGGCGTCAGGTCGATGAAAAGCGTGGCGATCCCCTGTCGCGCGACCATCCGCTTGAACGACAGGATTTCCTCGTGGAACTTCTGGTCGTCCCGGCTGAGCTGGCGGATTTCGAGGATCGAATCATAGACGATACGCTGCGGCTTGACCCGCGCAATCGCCTTGTCGACCGCCTCGCGCGTGCGATCCAGGCGCACGTCGGAAGCATAGAAGATCGTCTGGTCGTCTCCGGAATCGTCCGCAGCGGCTGTGTGCAGTTCCTCGACCTGGATGCTGTCGAGCGTCCAGCCGTGGGACGCCGCGATCTGCGCCAGTTCGTCCTTGCTCTGCGACAGTGAGACATACAAGACCGACTCACCGGCGGCGACGCCGGCGAGGAGAAACTGCAGTGCGAAAGTCGTCTTGCCGGTGCCAGGTCTGCCTTGCAGCAGATACAGATGCCGGCCCGGCAGCCCGCCGCCCAAAATCGTGTCGAGGCCCTTGATCCCGCTGGAAAACTGGCCGTTGTTTTTGGCCGGCGACTTCGTGGCCAGCTTTTTGGCCGGCAGTTTCGTGGCCGGCTTTTTTTTCGGTGGCATCGCGATTCCGCTTTCCAGTGGGTCGAAAATCCGGACCATTTCGGCAGATCGGCCGCGTGTCAAGCTGACGCCTCACCGCCCAAGCGGGACCGCGACGCTCTGATTTGGCGGCTGGGCGACGGTCCGAAAACCATCCCCGGGCGTCGGCGATCCGTCGCTTGCCCGGCTACGAATATTTTCCTGCGCGCTTGCCACGTCGCTAATGCGGCAGATCGTCGCTTCGGTCGGATATGGTCCGCCCCCCGCACGGCTTCGTGCGAACGCCCAAAACCGGGGACCGAAGCGATTTGCACCGGCTTTCCGGCGGAAAGAGCGCTGCGCACCAACAGCGTTTGCAGGCTGCTGCGAGCCTTGCGCCTCCCCTGTCCGGCTTAACCTTTCGGCAAAGTTCGCCTCCTTACAAGGGCTTGCTTATAAAACCCTGGATTGTCGCCATGTCGCTTCGTTCTCGTCTCTTCGTCTCGGTTCTTTTCGCCGCGTTCGTCGCTGCGCTGGCGGTCGGCATACCGCTTTTCCTCGGCGCAGACCGTCTGGTCGAGCAAGCGGCAGAGCGCGAACTTGGCATCATGCAGCGCAAGCTCGATCGCTCGATCACCGCCGAGGTCGACAAGGCGCTCAGCCTCGCGGCTCTGGTGGCGCGCCAGCCAGCCGTAGGGCAAGCCGTCGCTTTCGACGATCGGCAGCGCCTGGCGGATATCTTCGTTCCCGGCTTTGACGCGATGAAGACGCAATACGGTGTGGAGCAGTTCCAGTTTCACACCCCTCAGGGAATTTCCTTCCTGCGCGTCCACAAGCCGGAAAAGTTCGGCGACGACCTGTCTTCGTTCCGCTTCACGGTCGTCGAGGCCAACGCCAACAAGACGCCGGTCATCGGGCTGGAGCGCGGCCGTGCCGGGATCGGTGTTCGAGCCGTCCACCCGATCGAATACAACGGACGCCACGTCGGCACCGTCGAATTCGGACTGGGCTTCGGACAGGAGTTCATCTCCGGCTTGACCGACAGCGCCGATGACGAGGCGGAGCTCTACATCTTCCCAATGGACGAAGTCGCGACCTTTGCCGCCAAGGATACCGCCGATGCCCGTTCGGCGGCGACCTTCCAAGGCGAGCCGCTGCTCGACGGTGCCACCTTGGCACGCGTCCGCGATGGCGAGACGGTTCCCACAACGTCTGTCATCGGCGGACAGCCCCATGTCGGTGTCGCCCGTCCGATCAAGGACTTCGCCGGCAATGTCTCCGGTGTGGCGCATCTGCTGACCTCGCAGGCGGCGCTGCAGGCCATCTCGAGTGAAATCAGCTGGACCGCCGCTTTCGCCGCCTTGCTCGCTATGGGACTGGCCATCGTCGTCGCGCTGTTCGTCGGTCGCCGTATCGGCGGCGCAATCAGCGGCATGGCCGACAGGATGTCCCAACTCGCCGGCGGTGATCTGACCACTGAGATTCCTGCCCTGGAGCAGAAGGACGAGATTGGCCGGATGGCGAATGCGGTGTTGGCGTTCAAGCAAGCGGCGTTGGAAAAGCAGCGGGTCGAGGCCGA
>LAZR01000197.1_pt1 | contig 62539 bp, 63 predicted proteins | sample 329461 | NCBI WGS metagenome assembly LAZR01 (sample SAMN03002196, study PRJNA259156) | marine sediment metagenome | biome: sea floor; feature: Hydrothermal impacted sediments; material: marine sediment; isolation source: Loki non-amplified sample from Loki's castle hydrothermal vent sediment ... | reverse complement strand
GGCGGGTGCAGCTGGGCGGCGGCCTCCGCGACTTGGCGACCATTGGAGAGTACCTGGAGGCTGGGGTGGAGCGGGTGGTGCTGGGTACTGCCGCGGTGAAGGACCAAGCGCTGCTGGCCGGCGCCCTCGCTCGCTTCCCGGAACGAATCGTCGTCGGCGTCGATGCGCGTGATGGGATCGTGGTCACGGAGGGCTGGCGCGAAGCCTCCGCAGTGACGTCTGTGGACCTGCTCCGGCAGCTCGTTGAGCTAGGCGTGCCCCGCGTCATCTACACCGATACGCTCCGCGATGGCACCCTCACTGGGCCCAACTTCGCCGCCTTGGGAGCCCTCCTCTCCAGCCCAGGGGTTGCCGGTTCCAACCTCCGCATCATCTACTCGGGAGGCGTTTCGACGCTGGAGCAGCTGCGCCGCCTGGCCGCGACGGGCGTGGAGGGCGTTATCGTCGGCCGTGCCCTGTACACGGGCGACATCGGCCTGGCAGAGGCGCTGGCGGACGTGCTCGGTTCGACAGGCGAATCCTAAGCGGCGCACCCGCCGATATCGAACGGCCAGCCGCTCATCCCGGGCCTCCCGGAACATGGGCAAGCCTGCTGAAGGATCAGCCCGTTTTTGGGCTGCGCCTCGCCAGTGGCGATACACTTTCGTTCGGGACCGTCTTCCCGGTCTTTAGAAACGCCACCACGTGTCATATCGTTCCCCAAAGCCCCGCGATCAGGCCTCGGCCTCCTCGTCCGTGTCGATATCGGCATCAAGGTCTTCTTCAACCTCGTCCGCCTCAAGCTCTGCGGGATCGACCCAGCCCAGCAAGACGCGCGCCGTCATGATCAACTTTTGCGCATCTTCCAGCGAAAGGTCGAAAGGTTCAAGTGTCCCGTCATCCTTGGTGCGTTCGCCATTCACGGTCGTCCAGCCGCCAGCCAGTTCCCAATCCGCGCAAGTCGCGAAATCTTCGAGCGTTTTGACGTCGTCCTTGGCAAGTGCCTCAATCATTTGGGGTGTCAGGCCGTCGAATTCAATAAGCGTGTCGTCCACGCCCAAGGCACGGGCCGCATCAATCGCCGCTTTGTTCTGCGCTTCGATCACATCACGGGCACGGGCCTGCAGTTCGCTGGCCGTGTCTTCGTCAACGCCGTCGATGACCAAAAGCTCGTCTACTTCGACATAAGCAACTTCTTCGAGGTTGCTGAACCCTTCGGAAACCAGAAGCTGGGCAAAGAATTCATCCAGATCCAGATTGTCCATGAACAGCTTGGTGCGCAGTTCGAACTCGGCCTGACGGCGCTGGCTCTCTTGCTCTTCTGTCATGATGTCGATGGCCAGACCGGTCAGCTGCGATGCCAGACGTACGTTCTGACCACGACGGCCAATCGCCAGCGACAGTTGCTCTTCGGGCACGACGACTTCGATTTTGCCGGCTTCTTCGTCCAGAACAACCTTGGAGACTTCAGCAGGCTGAAGCGCGTTGACCAAGAATGTGGGCTGGTCTTCGTTCCATGGAATAATGTCGATCTTCTCGCCCTGAAGCTCGTTCACGACGGCCTGAACACGGCTGCCGCGCATACCAACGCAGGCACCAACCGGATCGATCGAGTTATCATAGCTGATCACGGCAATCTTGGCACGCGAACCGGGATCACGGGCAACAGCCTTAATCTCGATGATGCCGTCATAGATTTCGGGCACTTCCATCTTGAACAGTTCGGCCATGAATTCGGGCGCGGTACGGCTCAGGAAGATTTGCGGGCCACGCTGTTCGCGGCGCACGTCTTTGATGTACACGCGGATACGGTCGTTTGGACGGTAGCTTTCGCGGCCGATCTTTTCGTTCCGACGCAGGATCGCTTCGCCAGCACCCACATCGACGATGACGTTGCCGTATTCCTCGCGCTTGACCAGACCGTTGATGATCGTGCCGGCGCGGTCTTTGAATTCTTCGTACTGGCGGTCACGCTCAGCTTCGCGGACCTTTTGCAAGATCACCTGTTTGGCGGATTGCGCCGCGATGCGACCCATCTCAACCGGTGGGACTTCTTCGCTGAATTCCTGACCGACTTCGGGGTTGGCCATATACTGCTTGGCCTGCTCAACCGTGAATTCTGCCTGATAGTTTTCAAACTCGTCGTCGGACACAACCGTACGGACACGCGTAAATGTCGCGCGACCGGTCTTGCGGTCGATCGCGACGCGAATGTCCATTTCAGCGCCGTAGCGCGACTTGGCCGCCCGAGCGAGCGATTCTTCCATCGCTTCAACCACCAGATTGGGGTCGATCATCTTTTCGCGGGCCACAGCCTCGGCGGTTTGCAGCAGTTCCAGCTGGTTGGCAGATGTAATGGCCATTTAGTCGTCTCCCTCGGTGGACCCTTCGGTCTCGATGTCATCGAATTTGGTTTCGTCAATCGCACCGGACGCTTTACGCTGGCGCAGCATTTCTTTGATCAGGTCGTCGGTCAGAACCAGTTTCGCGTCGGTCAGCCAGTCGAACTTGAGCCCGATGGTGCCTTCTTCAACGTTGATGAGCACCTCGTCGCCCTCAACGCCCGCCAGTTCGCCCTTAAAGCGACGACGCCCATCGATCAGGTCTGCGGTTTCGATCTTGGCCTCATAGCCCTCGAACATCTCGAAGTCCTTGAGGCGCGTCAGCGGGCGGTCGATGCCGGGGCTGGAAACCTCAAGAGTATACTCTTCGATGATCGGGTCCTCGACGTCGAGAACGGCGCTGACAGACTGGCTGATCAAGGCCAGCTCGTCCACTTCGATGCCGCCGTCAGGACGGTCCGCCATAAGCTGTAAGGTGGTCGTTTTGCCTGACATCAGGCGCACGCGCACAAGTTCAAACCCCAGATCCTCGATCACCGGTGTGATGATCTCGGCCATGCGGCGATCAATGGCTGCTTTTGCAATCAGGTCGTTGTTCATATTCTCACTATCATCCTGCAGTTTTGAGCAGGCACAAAAAAACGGGCGCGCGGCCCGTGTTCAAGATCGGTGGAGCCTCAGGTGTGGACCCCGGTGCGCCGCTGTTATGACGTCATATACGCCTGTATATGTGAAACTGCAAGCCCCCGTCTGCCTGCCCCGCCTAGGCCAGCCACCATCGCTCGGCCGCACGCAGGTTATCCAGCGGTCGGTGTTGGCCGGTACGCAGGGGCATGGCGATGCTGCGCGACACCGCGTGCGTCACCCCCCGGGCATGGGGCAACAGGGCAATATCATCATAGGATTGAAGGGCTTCGCCATCGTTCAGGTCGGCAGCCTCGACCAGATATTCGGCCATCGCCTGAGCACGGACCTGCTGCGCGGGGATGGAAACCAGTTCCACCGTATCGAACCATCCGGCGCTGCGCCCTTTGTAATGATCTGCCACACGTTCGGCCAAAACCTGCTGACCCGGCGTAAATCTTCGCAGACGGTACAGGCCGGTGCCGATGCCGTCGTCCATCGCATGGGCCGCGCGAATAACATGGCGCGGGTCCGCCAGCGTAAAGGGCAAATCCATCGCAGGCATAGTCATCGTGATGCGCACCTGATGCGTTCCGGTCGCCTCCACCACACCGTCCAATGCCAAGGACGCGACAATATCGCGCGCAGTCATGGGACGTTGATCGTGAAACAGCACATCCTTGCGCAGATCAACCAGCCAGACGCGCCCGTTGTCGCTGCCCTGCCACGCGGTTGCCAGCTCTCCGCGCAATGTCCCGTCTGCAGCGATTTCGGTCAACGTGTCAAAGATCAGCCCCTGCCGCGCCACCTGCATGAACAGGCCATCGCCCTGCCCCCATGTATCGCTGCGCGCCGCCCCCGAGAGCGCCATCCGCAACCGTCCGCCCGCTTTGGGCATCGACGCCGCCGACACACCCGTCGCAGCCAACAAGGCAGCAGCGGCACCCGAGGCAAATAAAGCACGGCGATCCATCAAAGAGCGGGTCATTGCGCTGCAATCCGGTCCATCGTGCGCACCAGTTCGGCGCTGATGCCGGGTTCGGACAGCGCATGGCCCGCATTACGCACCATCTTGAGCTCGGCATTAGGCCAAGCCTGCGCCAGCTCATACGCGCTTGAAGGGGGGCAAATCATATCGTAGCGGCCTTGCACAATCACGCCAGGAATATGGGCAATGCGATCCACATGCGCAAGGATCTGGCCGTCAAACTCAAGAAAACCCGCGTTGGTGAAATAGTGATTCTCAAGTCGGGCAAAGGTGCGCGAATACTCTCCGGGTCCCTCATAGGACCCGCCCGATGAATGGATCGACGCCAGCCCGTTTTCCCACGCGGCCCAGGCCTTGCCGTATTTCACTTCGGTCATGCGGTCGCCACAGAACAAGCGCCGGTGATAGGCCGCGATCAGATCGCCGTGCTCTGCTTCGGGGATCAGGCCGGTGAACCGCGCCCAAAGGTCAGGCCAGAACTTGCCCGCGCCACCGCCATAGAACCAGTCAAGCTCGGCCTGCGTCATCATAAAGACGCCGCGCAGGATGATGTTCCGGACCCGATCAGGGTGCGCTTCGGCATAGATCAACGCCAGCGTCGCCCCCCAGCTGCCGCCAAAGGCGATCCATTTCTCGATGCCAAGCGCTTCGCGGATATGTTCGATATCCGACACCAGATCCCACGTCGTGTTGTTGATGACCGACGCAAAAGGCTTGGACCGCCCGCACCCGCGTTGGTCAAACAGGATCACATAGTACTTTTCGGGGTCGAAATAGCGCCGCATCGACGGGCTACACCCGCCGCCGGGGCCACCATGCAGGACCACCACGGGGATGCCATCGGGGTTGCCGCATTGCTCGACATAGATCGAATGACCATCGCCCACATCCATCATCCGCTGATCGAAGGGATCGATCGGCGGGTGAAGATATTGCACTGCGCGCTTTTGGTCCGGGATTTTGTCCATTACAGCCCTATATAGTCATTGGACCCAAAAGAGCACAGAGAGATCAGAATGCAAGCGCCTCAAAGCACAGTTGACCCCGCCGAGATCGAAAAGTTTCAGGCCATGGCCGCTGAATGGTGGGACGAGAACGGCAAGTTCAAGCCGCTGCATATGCTCAACCCATGCCGATTGGATTACATCACCACCCAGATCGCCGGAGAGTTCGACCGCGATCTGAAATCGCCCGAACCGTTTCGTGGGCTGCGGATTCTGGACATCGGCTGCGGCGGCGGGCTGCTGTCTGAACCGATGGCGCGTTTGGGCGCGACTGTGATCGGTGCCGATGCCGCCGCGGGCAACATTCCGGTGGCGCAAGTCCATGCCCAGCAATCGGGGCTCGAGATCGACTATCGCCACACCACAGCCGAGGCACTGGCTGAAGCGGGTGAACAGTTCGACGTTGTGCTGAACATGGAGGTGGTCGAGCACGTCGCCTCGCCCATCGACTATCTGATCGCCTGCCGCACCTTGCTGAAACCCGGCGGGCTGCACATCTGTTCGACACTGAACCGCAACCCCAAGTCTTTCATGATGGCGATTGTCGGCGCAGAGCATGTCATGCGCTGGCTGCCCAAAGGCACACATGACTGGTCAAAGTTCATCACACCTGACGAACTCTTTGACCTGCTGCATAAGGCAGGGCTAACGGCGGTAGATCGCAAGGGGTTCGTGTTTAACCCGATCGCATGGTCTTGGCGTCTGTCCGATCGTGACCTGAGCGTGAATTACGTCACCGCCAGCCTTAAGCCAGAGTGACCCAACCCGGCGTCAGCCTTCCAGCTGGCGCCGCAGAGCGCGTAGGGTTTCGAGCGTGGCACGCACCTGCGCCTCGCCCAGATCATCGGCCACGTCATTGATCAACGGCGAGATTTGCCGGATCGCATGGTCCCGCGCATTCCGGCCCGCAGGGCTGATCGCCACCATCTTGCGCCGTGCATCGTCCCAATCCGGGCGGATATGCACATAGCCCGCCCAAACCAGTTTGTTCAGCGTATTCGTCATCGCGCCGCGGGTCACGTTGAACGTTTCGGCCAGTTGCGCGGGGGTCTTTTCGCCGTCATGCCATGCCAGATTGTTCAGCACCGAAAAATGCGAAATCTCCATCCCTTTAGGCAGCGCCCGGGTCAGCCGGGTGCGCATCCGTTGATCAGCCGACAGCAATTCGCTGATCAAGGTGATCGCAAGTGAGTTTCGATTTTCCGTCATAGTCGTCTTCTAAGGTGCCCCAAATTCCCGCCGGTTGGCAAGACTGGGTACGCGGGTACGTGCCTCATGTACACGCGCCATGTCCAGCGTGAACGGGTAAATGCCCGGCGCGGTGCCGGCATCCAAAAGCACCTCTCCCCACGGGGCGACGACCAGCGAATGGCCAAAGGTGTCGCGGGTCTTGTGACGATCGCTGGGATGGGTGCCGGTTTGCGCGGGGGCCAACACGAAACACCCTGTCTCGATCGCGCGGGCGCGCAGCAGCGTATGCCAATGGGCCGCACCGGTCACGGGCGAGAACGCGGCAGGCATGGTCAGGATCGTGGCCCCTGCATCCGCCAGCGCCTGATAAAGCTTGGGAAAGCGCATATCGTAACAGATGCTCATCCCGATTTTGGCAAAAGGGGTCTGCGCCACAACGGCTTGATCGCCGGGACGGTAGCCAGCCGATTCGCGGTAGCTTTCGCCTTCGTCGATATCCACGTCGAACATGTGGATCTTGTCATAGCGGGCTTTGATCTGGCCCTGCGGATCAATCACAAACGACCGGTTGGCAAAGCGCCCGTCCGCATCCCCCGTCTTGAACCCCAGCGATCCGATCAACAACCAGATGCCAGCCTCTCGCGCCGCGTCGCGCAGCGCGGCTAGAGTGATGTCGTCTTCCTCGTACTGCAAAACGCTGCGCTGATGATCGCGGCTGGTGGACACGCAGTTCGTCACCTCGGGCGTCAGAATAAACTCCGCCCCCTGCGCTGCGGCATCGCGCACCATCTCTACCGTGCCCGCCAGATTGCGGGCCGGTGTGTCGCTGACATTCAGCTGGATCAGGGCCGCCCGCATTAGGCTGCCAACAACGCGTCCAGCTTGCCCGCACGTTCCAGTGCATACAGATCGTCACAGCCGCCAACATGGGTATCCCCGATAAAGATTTGCGGCACCGTGCGCCCGCCATTGGCACGCGTGATCATCTCGGACTTGCGCTCTGGCTGAGCCAATACGTCGACTTCGGCAAAGCTGATGCCTTTTTCATTCAGCAGACGTTTGGCAGCATGGCAAAAACCGCAAAGCGGCGATGTATAGATCTCGACAGGTTGCATGTTGCATGTCCTTTCAACAAATGGGTTGGATCAAGACTTAAGTATCTTTTGCCACTCTTGCCAGTGTCACAATGCAGATTGGACCTGCCCCGACCGCCAGACAGGCCAAAGCCGCCGCCTGCAACGTCGCACCAGATGTCATCACATCATCCACCAACAGCACAGGCCGCCCCGCCATTAAGTGGGCGCGGCGTGGGTGGGCCGTGATCGCACCGTCCAGATGGGCAAAGCGTTCGCCCCGCCCTTTGCCATCCAGCGATTGCGTACGCCTGACCCTGCGCAGCGCATCGGGGCACCACCCGAGCCCCCGCTCACGGGCAATCGCCTTGGCGAGCAGGGCCGACTGGTTGAACCGCCGTTTCCACAGCCGCGACCAATGTAGCGGTACCGGTATGACCAGCGTCGTGGGGGTGACGAACGGCACAATCACGCGTGCCATCCAGCGCCCTGCGGGTTTGGCGATGTCCTGACGGTCGCCATGCTTGAGCGCCAGAACCAGACGGCGGCCCGTCTCGCGGTATAGCAGCGCCGCCCGCCCATGATCCCACAAAGGCGGATGGGCCAGACAGGCGTCGCATAAAGCATCCCCGTCGGCACCGTCGCCCAGCAATGGCACACCGCAGGTTTCACAAACAACGCCGTCAATAAACGCCGTATCCCGCCAGCACGGCCCGCATAGCCCGCCATCCCCGTCCACAGGTGCGCCGCACGCCAGACAGGACGGCGGGTAAATCAACGCAACAGCGGTTTGTAACTGGCCTCGCATGACCTTATTATCCTTTCATGAACGCTTCACACACCCTGACAGATCGCGCGGCCCTGACCCGCAACCGCAGCCGCGCCACAGATGACGCCCTGTTTCTGCACCGTGCCGCCTTTGAAGAAGTCGATGATCGGCTTGCTCTGGTTAACAGAAGCTTTAAATCTGCGGCGATTGTCACAGGTTTTCCGCAGGTCTGGGGCGCATTGCACCCGACTGCGACGCTGGTCAGCGATACGGACACGCTGGCGCTGACCCAAGGCGCGCATGATCTGGTGGTACATGCCATGGGGATGCATTGGGCGAATGATCCGGTGGGGCAGATCATCCAGTCGCGCCGTGCATTGCAACCTGACGGGCTGTTCCTCAGCGTCGGGTTCGGGGGGCAAACCCTGCATGAACTGCGCGCCTGTCTGGGGCAAGCCGAAGCCGCAATCACCGGCGGCCTGTCGCCGCGCATCGCCCCTATGGCCGAGTTGCGTGATATCGGCGGGCTGCTGCAACGCGCGGGACTTGCCCTGCCGGTGGCGGATTCCGTGACGCTAACCGTTGAATATACCGACATCTGGCACCTGATGCGCGATCTGCGCGCCATGGGCGAGGCCAACGCGATGGACAGCCGGTTGCGCCGCCCCAGTGGCCGCGCGATTTTTGACGCCGCGAGGCAGCTTTACCGTGACCACTACGCGACCCCAGAGGGGCGCATCAAAGCGACGTTTGAGCTGGTGTTTCTGGCGGGATGGGCACCGGCCGACAGCCAGCCGAAACCCTTGCGCCCCGGCTCTGCGCAGCAGCGGTTAGCGGATGCGCTGGCTACCGCAGAAACGCCGCTGCGCGATTGACGCCCGACCCAAACCGTTTATCTCAGCGATAAATGCTGAAAAGGAATGCCAGATGACGCAGCTGCGCCCAGCCCATGCCCAACCTGACCACCCCGCCGTTCCCTCACCAAAGGTGGGCATCCTGCTGGCCAACCTCGGCACGCCAGACAACTACGATTACTGGTCAATGCGCCGTTATCTATCGGAATTTCTCTCTGATCGCCGCGTGATCGACTATAGCCCGTGGAAATGGCAACCGCTGCTTCAACTGGTGATTTTGTCGAAACGCCCGTTCACCAGCGGAGCCGCCTACAAGTCGATCTGGAACCATGACGCGGGGGAAAGTCCGCTGATGACCATCACCAAACAGCAAACCGCGAAGGTAAAAGACGCGATGCAGGCGCGGTATGGTGACGCAGTCATGGTCGATTACTGCATGCGCTATGGCAACCCGTCGACCCAATCCAAGGTGGCGGCGATGACCGCTGCGGGCTGTCAGAAGATCCTGTTCTTCCCGCTGTATCCGCACTACGCCGGTGCCACATCTGCGACGGCAAACGATGCGTTTTTTGCGGCGTTGGGAAAAGAGAAATGGCAGCCCGCTGCCCGCACGGTTGAACCCTATTTCGACCGCCCCGATTATATCGAAGCGCTCGCCACCTCGATCGAGAAGGCCTACGCCAAGATGGAGACGAAGCCCGACAAGTTGCTGTGCTCCTACCACGGTGTCCCGCTGCGCTATCTGATGGAGGGCGACCCCTATCACTGCCAGTGTCAGAAAACGACGCGCTTGTTGAAAGAACGGCTGGGCTGGGACGACACGCAGATCATGACCACCTTCCAGTCGAAGTTCGGCCCCGAAGAATGGCTACAGCCCTATACCGTGGAAGAGGTCGCGCGGCAGGCCGAAGCCGGCAACAAAAAGATCGCGGTCTGCGCGCCGGCCTTTTCAGCCGATTGCATCGAAACGTTGGAAGAGATCAACGAAGAGATCAAGGAAAGCTTTGAACACGCGGGCGGGGAGGAGTTTCACTATATCCCCTGCCTCAATGACGACGCCCTGCACATCAAGGCGCTGTCGAATGTGATCGAGGAAAACCTACAGGGCTGGATCGACTGATCCACCCGGCCCCGTCAAGCCCGGGTCTGGAAACAAAGAAAGCGCCTGTTGCTACAGGCGCTTTTCTTTTGTCCGTATGCCATCTGCGTTGGCCATCAGGTATAAAAAAAGGCGGTGTAAAACACCGCCTTTTTTAACTGAAACTTCGACTAAATTAGTCGGAAGCAACTGCAGCAGCTACAACGGCCAGCAGCAGCAGGGGGATCAGGATGCCCGAGGAAGAAGAGGTGGACTCTTCAACGATTACGGGTGCTTCGATGATTGGCTCTGCGAGCGAACCAGCGAATGCTGTCGATGCGGCAGCTGTCAAAGCAGCGGCGAGAACAAGTTTCTTCATAACATAACCTCCAGAAAAGGCGTACTTCACAGGGTGATAGCACGCGCCCAAGACTTACCTCGTAAAACTTTCTAAACAGCATCAGCGGGGAATTGCAAACACGGATTCAGCATTTCAGCACCACAATCGCTAAAAAGTTGTCAAATAAGCAACACTTGGGTGCCTACGTTTGCCATGCCGAAAAGTTCAGCGATATGTTCATTGTACAGGCCGACACAGCCATTCGACGAACGACGGCCGATTTTGCGTGTGTCATGCGTCCCATGGATACGGTAATACGTCCAGCTGAGGTACAGCGCATGGGTGCCCAAGGGGTTGTCAGGGCCCGGCCCGATGACCGCAGGCCATTCCGGATTACGTTCCAGCATCGACGGTGTGGGGCGCCATGTAGGGCCGACAACCTTTTGGATAACGCTGGTACGACCACGGCGGGTCAGCTCTTCGGTCAGCGGCACGCTAGAGGGGTACAGCTTGTAAATCGACTGGTCTTCGGACCAGTAATGCACGGCGCGGCTGTCGATATCGACCAGAATGGCGCCGTTCTTGGTGTTGGTGAAATAGGGCTGCCAATCCAGCGTGCGGAAGCTAGAGGTGTTGCGGCGCACGCTTTCGGTCAGGTCACGCTCCGTCTCGGTCGTCGCGTCGCCGTTCACACTGCTTTGGGCCAAGGCAGGTGTTGCGAGCATCGCGGCGCTTCCTGCAAGGAAGGCACGGCGTGACGAAAGGGTAAATTTCTTATCAGACATCAAATGTCTCCTGAAGGTAGTTACAACCTAGTATAATATTGTCGTATATGGCTTGAAAGTCGCAGTTTCAAATCAAACAAGCGTTAACAGGCGCGCTCACGCTCATGTGCGTTTGATCTGCAACGCATCACGCTGTATGGCACAACAAAACCAATCGCGTGGAGTTGCGCCATGATCCGTCTGTTTTCAATCCTTATTTCCCTGACCGTGGCGCTGGCGGCTTGTACCCCTGCGCCGCAAACCATGGCATCTGACGGCCGCGCGGCCCCATCCGTGTACAAGATCGGCCGCAATGACACCGGTAAATTGCAGTTCCGCATGCTGGATTCCGTAAACGCGCTGCGCGGTGCTTCGGGTCTTTCGCAGGTGCAACTGAACGCACAGCTTAACGCCGCCGCAGCAACCCATGCGCGCGATATGGCCGTGCAAAACCGCCCGTGGCACTTTGGGTCGGACGGGTCGTCGCCAGTGGATCGCATTCAACGTGTTGGATATACTGGGGCTCTCGTCGGCGAAGTCATCTCGGAGACCTACGAGACAGAGCTGGAAACCCTCGCCGCCTGGATGGAACAACCAGATACCCGCCGCATCGTCATGTCAAAAGACGCTTTGAACATGGGCTTTTCCTGGCACCAGGAAGAAAACGGCAAGATCTGGTGGACGATGGTGATGGGAAAGTGACCATCACGGTCACTTTCTAAAGTTCTGACTACTCAGGGGTTCAGCGCGATGGGTGTATTATTGCCGACCATCGCGTAGATATCCTCCATCTCGTCATTCGTGACAGAGATACATCCCCACGTCCAATCCGTGCGATTCTTGTCCTTGGCAGTCTTTTGACCATGGATAAAGATATCGCCACCGGGGCTTTTACCCATCTCATTGGCGCGCGCGCGGTCCATCTCGTTGGGGTAATCGATCCCGATTGACAGGTGGAATTTGCTGTTCGGATTGCGCCGGTCGATCCGGTAGATCCCCTCGGGCGTGCGGCCGTCCCCCTCATAGACCTTATGGCCTACGGGTGCGAATCCCAGTTTAATATCGTATGATTCCAACACCTTATCGTGGTGCATCAAGTACATCCGACGGTCGCCTTTATTGACGATCACATAAGTGACCTGTGGCCCGTTGTACCGTTTGAATTTACTGCTGCTGCAAGCCCCAAGCGCCACAAGCGCGGTGCCACCCAGAATCAGATTTCTGCGTTTCATGTTCACAATGCCTCGTTCCCGCGGCCTTTTCGGCCCTTATGTGGATGCCCTACCATGTAGCAAATATCGATGCGGTCAAAAAGCCGTTACTGGCGGGTGGTCTCTGCCAGCCGCTTTTCGATTGCTTCCAGCTTGTCCATCACCTCAAGTCGGTAGGCATCGGTGCGCACGGTTTCTTCTTCGTTATGCGCATCCTGCATCGAGTTCACGATCAGACCGACCAGCAAGTTCACGACGGCAAAGGTCGTGACCAGAATAAACGGCACGAAAAACACCCACGCATAAGGGTACACTTCCATCACGGGCCGCACGATGCCCATCGACCAGCTTTCCAACGTCATGATCTGGAACAGGCTATAGGCGCTGGCGGGCAGCGATCCGAACCATTCGGGGAACTGGTCGCTGAACAGCTTGGTCGCGATCACCGAACCGATATAAAAGATGATTGTCATCAGTAAGAACACCGACCCCATACCGGGCAGCGCGGTGATGAAACCTTCGACGACGCGGCGCAGACGGGGGGCGACGGATAGCACGCGCAACACCCGCAAAATACGCAATGCGCGCAGTACCGACAGCCCCTGCACGGCAGGCACCAGCGCGATGGCAACAACGGTAAAGTCGAAGACATTCCAGCCGTTGCGAAAGAACCCGATCCCGCGCGCAAAGATCTTGAGCGTGATCTCGGCGATGAAAATGAATAGACATACGCGGTCGAGAAACAGGATCAGCGTGCCATATTTCTCCATCAAGGACGGCGCGGTTTCCATGCCCAGCAGGGCAGCGTTGAACACAATGACACCGATGATGAAATTGCTGACGGCCCGTCCTTCGACCCATCTTCCCAGACGTTCCCGCATGTTTGTCGTGCCCACCTTAGCTGTGCGTTATTTGCGCTTGCGTTGTACTTCCGGCGCAGTGAACTGCGCTGCCAGCTCCACATGGGATGACCAGCGGAATTGATCAACGACTTGCACCCAATTCAACGTATAACCGGCGGCAATCAGCACGGCGGCATCTCGCGCAAAGGTGACCGGGTTGCACGAAACATAAGCTAGAACGGGCGGCATCGCTTTGACGATCTCGGCAATCTGCGCCTCTGCGCCGGCACGTGGCGGGTCGATTACGACCGCGTCGGTCTTGGCCAGTTCATCGGGCAGCAAGGGACGGCGGAACAGGTCACGCGCTTCCGTCGTGACGGGCTTTAGGCCGGTCGACATACGCCACCCGTGGTCCAGCGCCGCGGTCATAGCGGCGTCACCCTCGACAGCATGTACCTCTGCACGATCAGCCAAGGGCAGACTGAACGTGCCAGATCCCGCAAACAGATCAATCACGTGGCGCGCTTCGCCAACAGCCTCGCGCACAGCAGTGATCAATGCAGCCTCGCCATGGGGGGTGGCTTGCAGGAACGCGCCGGGCGGGGGCGTCACCTTGGCCGCGCCGAACCGCTGTACCGGCGGCGTGCGCATGGCGATCACTTCGCCATCCCACGTCAGACGCGCCAGTCCCAGACTGTCACACAAATGCGCCAGCTCTTGCCGCAGCGGGCCATCAAGCTCCTTGCCGTTCTGGACCGAAATATCGAGCCCGCCGCGTGAAGCGGTCACCGTCACGGCAAGTGGTGCCTTGCGGCTGGTCCCGATCACGGCCAGCTTTTCGGCAATTGGCAATGCGCCCAGTACGGCAGGGTCCAACAACTGACACCCTGGAATTTCGATCACGACATCGGACCCGCGCCCGTGAAACCCCGCCATAGCGCCCTTTTTGGTGCGTTTTGCCGCAAAGGTCGCACGACGGCGCGATTGCGCTGGCGAGGTTTGCAGCGGCTTGAAAATAGTCTCTATTCCATGGGCATCCAGCGACGCTTTGACCACGCCCAGCTTGAATTCCGCAACGAAATCGTCTGACGCATGCTGCAACTGACATCCGCCACAGGCTTTGAAGTGACGGCACGGGGGTGCGACCCGGTTTTCAGACGGTCTGACGATACGAATATCGGTCAGGGTCTGGCCGTCAGGCGTGCCTGTGACCACCTCGCCCGGCAGGGTCATCGGTGCAAATAAAGGGCCGGACGCAATGCCGTCGCCCAGGTGGCCAAGTCGCTGGATTGGATATTCTGTCATGCGCAGGGCTTACCGCGAAGCACTGCGCAGCAAAAGCCTTATTCTGCGGCCTTCATATCCAAAAACCCACCTGACTGCCGCTGCCAGTACCGCGCATAAAGCCCGTCTTTGGCCAGCAAGGCCTCGTGGGTGCCTATCTCTACGATGCGGCCAGCGTCCATCACAGCGATCCGGTCCATTTCGGTCAAGGTCGACAGACGATGCGCGATGGCTATCACGGTCTTGCCCTCCATTACGCGGGTCAAAGCGCTTTGGATGGATGCTTCAACCTCGCTATCAAGCGCGCTGGTTGCCTCGTCCAATATCAGGATTGGCGCGTCTTTCAGGATCGCCCGTGCCAGCGCGATGCGTTGACGTTGCCCGCCCGACAGCTTCACACCACGTTCGCCCAAATGCGCGTCATAGCCGCTGCGGCCCGTGTGGTCCTGCATACTTTCGATGAACGCATGCGCTTCGGCTTTGCGGGCGGCGGCGATCACCTCGGCTTGGGTCGCATCGGGCTCGCCGTAGCGTATGTTGTCGAACGCCGACCGGTTGAACATAGCGGTTTCCTGCGTGACCATCCCGATCTGACGCCGCAGGCTTTGCTTGGTGACTTGGCTCACATCCTGCCCGTCGATCAAAATGTGACCCTGCTCCGCAGGATAGAGCCGCAACAGCAATGAAACCAAGGTCGATTTACCCGCGCCAGAGGCACCTACAATCCCGAGTTTTTCGCCCGGCTTGATCGACAGATTCAGTTCTTCGATGCCGCCTGTGTCGCGGCCATAGGTAAAGCGCAGCCCCTCAAACTGGATCGCCCCTTCGTGCACATTCAAATCCGCGGCACCATCCGCATCACGCAGCTGCTGCGGGGCCGCGAGGGTGCGCATCCCGTCCTCGACCTCGCCCATATTCGCATAAAGCGCCATGAGCGTGAAACTGACCCAGCCGGTCATTTGCGCCAGCCGTAACGACACCGCCCCCGTTGCCGCGATATCGCCCGCCGTCACCAACCCAAGTGACCAATACCAGAGCGCGCCACCCACCAGCAGCACCGGCAGAACCCCCGCAATCGCCATCAACCAGAACCGGAAAGAGACACTAACCCGCCCAAAATCGAGGCTCGTATCCAGAAATTTGCGCATCGCACCTAAGGCGGCGCGGTCTTCGTGGTCGGCATGGGCGAACAGTTTCACGGTCTTGATGTTGGTGATCGTATCGACCACCTGCCCCGTCACCATCGCGCGCGCGCCTGCCCGCGCCTTTGAAAATTTGCGCACCCGAGGCATGAAATGGCGGATCAAAAAGACATACCCCACCATCCACAACACCAAACCAGCAGCGATACGCCAGTCCACCGTCCCGAGCAGCATCACCGCCCCGATAAAGGACGCCGCCGCGAACAGCACCGTGTGCAGCACCTCGGTCACAACATCAGTCAGCGCACGGCTGGTCTGCATTTCTTTTTGGGAGATTCGGCCGGCGAAATCATTGTCGAAAAACGTGACCGCTTGCCCCAGCGTGTAGCGATGCAGCCGCGACAGCACGAGGTTGAAGACATTGGGTGCCACGACGATCGACTGCATATACGAACTGACGCCAAACAGCGCCGGACGCAGCAGCAAAAAGAACGCCAGTCCCGCCAACAGCAGCCCCGTATGGTCCGCAAAAACGGCCCCCGCTTCTGCCGCAAGTGCTGCGTCAACAACCCAGCCAAGGACCAATGCGGCCATGACTTCGATCACGCCAGCGCAGATAGAAAGCACCCCCGCCACACAAAGCGCGGCACCGCTGCCCTTTAAAGCCCAGCGAAAGAAAGCCGCCAGACGGCGCGGCGGCGCGGTATCGGCGGGGGAAAACGGGTCGATCCATTTGAACGGCATTACGATGTCGGCTCTTCTGTGCGTAGGAACCCGCCGGATTGCCGGTTCCAGAGATCTGAATATAGCCCGCCCTTGGACAAAAGCACCTCGTGGGTGCCTTCTTCGACAATACGCCCCCCGTCCATCACCAAAATGCGGTCCATCTCGGCGATGGTGGACAGGCGATGCGCGATGGCGATCACGGTCTTGCCCTCCATCATGCCATAAAGCGTCTTCTGGATTTTGGCCTCTACCTCGCTGTCCAGCGCGCTTGTGGCTTCGTCCAGCAAAAGGATCGGCGCGTTCTTCAAGATAACACGCGCCAAGGCGATACGTTGCCGCTGTCCGCCAGACAGTTTCACGCCCCGTTCCCCGACCTGTGCATCATATCCAGACCGGCCCCCTTGATCGTTCAAATCCTGAATGAAATCATGGGCCTGGGCCTGTTTTGCGGCCGCGATCACCTCTGCTTCGGTGGCGGAGGGGCGCCCATAAAGGATGTTCTCGCGGATCGACCGGTGCAACAAAGCATTGTCCTGCTGCACCATTCCGATTGCTTGCCGCAGACTGTCCTGACGAACGGTCGTGATATCCTGCCCATCAATCAGAATACGGCCGCCTTCAGGATCGTAAAAGCGCAACAGCAGCTTCACCAAGGTCGATTTACCCGCGCCCGACCGCCCAATCAGGCCAATTTTTTCGCCCGGGCGCACTGTGATATCGATGTGATCCAACCCGCCTGACCTGCGCCCATAGTGATGGGTCAGGCCTCGCATTTCCACGCAGCCGTCGGTCAACACCAACGGCTGCGCGTCGCGTTCGTCCACAAGTGTGATCGGCTGCGCAATCGTCTCAAGCCCCTCAGCAACCACGCCAAGCTGCTGAAAGAATGTCGAAAGTGCCCACATGATCCACGCGGTCATAGAATTCAGCCGAAGTGTCAGCGCCGTCGCCGCCGTCACCACACCCACGGTGGCATTGCCCGTGGACCACAGGTAGAACGCCCACCCTACGACTCCAACGATTAACAAACCGTTCAAGCTGACCAGACAGATATCCATGATGGTGAATATCCGCATTTCCTTTTGGAACGTGACGCGCGCATTCTCTATCGCGCCCTTGGCATATTCAATTTCGCGGTCATGATGGGCGAACATCTTGACCGAATGGATGTTGCTATAGCTGTCGACCACACGGCCCGTCACCTCGGACCGCGCATCCGACGCCGCTTGCGAGGCGACCGCAACACGTTTGATAGTCCATCGGGTGAGCAGCGCATAAAGCGCAAACCACGCCACCAACGGGATCAACAGCTGCCAGTCCGAAGTGGTTAACAGGATCGCCGCGCCTATAAGATAAGCAAGCGCATAGGAAATCGCGTCGAACACCTGAAAAACGACCTCTCCCGCGGCGGGAGGCGTTTGCATGATCCGGTTGGCAATGCGTCCGGCGAAGTCGTCTTCAAACCAGCCTACCGATTGACGCAACACTTGCCGATGCCCGCGCCAGCGGAACAGTGTGCCGTAGTTCGGCAATACGGCGTTGTTCAACAGCAACACATGCGCGGCTTGGACAGCTGGGCGCGCGATTAGGATCAGCAACGCCACGACGATAAACTCTGCCCCATAGCTACGCCACACCTCGGCGGGGCTGCTCTCCATCAGATCGACGAGGCGACCCATATAGTAAATTAGACCGATCTCGATCGCGGCGACCACAATTGACAAGACGCCTGTCACCCAGAATACAGTTTTGAACGGCCCACTGTAGCTTCGGAAAAAGGGCCACAGCCGCGTGGGTGGTGTGTCTTGTTCGGCGTAATCTGCGTAGGGATCGACAAGATTTTCGAAAAATCGAAACATATTTCACCTGTAGGCCGTGTGTTCGCCGCCACTATAGGAAGAGCCGCGTCAGAATGGCCACAGGGTGCGTTAGCTTTCCGGCGTATCCAACAGGCTATCCCGTGTCGCAGCGAACCCCGAAGCAATCCAAAGCGCTTTTAACGCGGCCAACCGTTTACCCAATTCAGGGCCCTGATACCGCGGCATTAAATCAGCGGCTTTCACTGGAAACACAGCATTTCCCGCTTGAAGAATATCCTCAAGAACGGCGGGATCGGGCGGCGCTTCAGAAAGGCAGGCCCGCAGGATAACAACCGCGCGCGCAATATCCCCGCCATCCAGATAGGCAATTGCGGCCACGGTCTCGGCTCCGAAGGCGGCCTCCCTTAGCCGATGAAGGTATTTCGCATCTGCCTTGCTCAGCCGTAACCGTTGGTCCACGTCTTCGCCGCCAACCGCTGCCAAACGCGTGCGCCAATCTGGGGCCAGCTGCAAAAGATGTTCAAAATGCACGACCATTGCGAGCCAGCGATCGTCGCTGCCGGGCAGGATGACCCCCAACACACCGGTTTGGCGCATCGCTGCCACCGCTGGCGCAGGGTCCGGCGCGGCCAATAGTTTCGCAAGTTCCGCCCCGATACGTTCGGCCGACAGGCTTTCCAAGCCATCCGTATGCGCCGCAATCGCGGCCAAAGCATCTGGATTAAACCCCTCTGCCGGGTCGGCATACCACGCGCAAAACCGGAAATATCGCAATGTGCGCAGGTAATCCTCACGGATACGTTGCGCCGCATCCTCGATAAATCGTACCCGCCGCGCCCGCAGATCAGGCAGACCTTCAAGCGGATCAATCACCCGACCCTGCGCGTCCGCATAAAGAGCATTCATGGTGAAATCGCGGCGCAACGCGTCGTCAATGATACTGTCAGAGAAGGCAACCACAGCGCGTCGCCCATCCGTTTCTACATCGCGCCGGAAGGTCGTTACCTCGAACCCTTTGCCGCCACTGACCACAGTGACCGTTCCATGTTCCACCCCCGTCGGCACGGCTTTGAGCCCAGCGCGCGCTGCGAGCGCCATCACCCTTTCCGGCAATGCATTCGTTGACATATCGACATCGCTGTCGGCCACGCCCAGCAGGGCATTGCGCACACAACCGCCGACGAAATAGATCACATGCCCCCCATCCGTCACCGCTTCGCACACAGCTTGGGCGTCAGGGTCAGCAAGCCAGCGGGTACTCGCGGGAAGGGTCACATCATACGTTCGGTCCATGCCCGCAACATACGCGCGGTTGCCCCCCAAATGTAATAGGGACCGTAAGGAACCGTGTAATAATACCGCCGTTGCCCCTGCCATCGTCGTGACTGAACCACATAATTGGCAGCGTCCAGGACATGATCCAACGGAACGGTAAAGACTTCCTCAACTTCGCCCGGTTCAGCGACGATTTTGAACTTTTCTTTCACAAAGGCGATCACCGGGGTCACTAGAAAGTTGGTCACGGTTTCATGTGCGGGCAACGTGCCCAACACCTCAACCAGATGCGACGGCAAACCGATCTCTTCTCGTGCCTCACGCAACGCTGCCGCCACCACGTCAGCATCGTCACCATCTTGTTTGCCGCCAGGAAAGGAAATTTGTCCTGGATGGTGCTTTAGAGCCGAGGACCGCTTGGTCAAGATAAGCTCAAAACGGCCGTTATGCTCGATAATCGGGGCCAGCACGCCGGCAGGACGCAGGGTGCGATTGGCCGGCAGCACCGTCTCTTTGTTCAGGTCAAAATCAGACGACGTGACACCAGTTTGCGCCAACGCCGTCCGAAAATGGGCAAGTTGATCAGCTGCCACTGTTATCTTCAGCCTCGAACCCGACAGTTTTCGGGTCCAGATCGTAATGCGCGCCACAGAACTGACAATCTGCGGTGACCCGACCGTCGTCAGTTGTCATCGTTTTAATATCGCCCGCTGAATAGATAGACAGGCTTTGCCGCACCCGATCTTCCGAGCAGGTGCAGCCAAATCGAACAGCCTGCGCGTCGAATACCCGCGGCACTTCCTCGTGAAACAGGCGTTTCAGCAAGTCGGTCGGTGGCAGACTTGGCCCGATCAGTTCAAGCTCGTCTACTGTATCCAGCAGCACATTCACACGGCGCCAGTTATCGCCCTCTTCGCCGTCCACGAGGTCGGAGGCAAGAAGCACGTCACCGCTGCCTTCGCCCTGCGCGGCAAAGGGCGACGCTTTGGGCATATGTTGCAGCATAACACCGCCAGCACGCCAATGTTCATCCTGACCAGGCGTTGTGGATTTGCCAAAGCTCAACTCGAACCGGGTTGGTAGCTGCTCGGACTGCGCGAAATACGCCTCTGCACATTCGGAAAGGGATTTTCCAGTAAGCGGCGTAATCCCCTGATAGGGTGTCATACCGTTCCCCTGATCGATCATAATGGCGAAATATCCTTCGCCGACCTGATCAAAAGCTGGCCCATCGGTGATCCGGTCAGCATCATAACTGGCGTAGGCACGGATACGCGCAGGTTCGCCATCGTCCGTCGGACCATAATAGTCCGTTGCAATCATCCGTACGGGCCCTTTTGACTGGACCTGCAGTTGCAGCTTCCAACGCAGTTTGATCGTCTGGCCGATCAACGCTGTAAGCAAGGCCATTTCCGCGACCAGTGCTTCGACCTTTTCGGGATAATCATGCTGACGCAAGATCCCTTCCAGCACGCCATCCAGACGGGCGACGCGCCCCCGGATATCAGAGGCATCGAGTTGAAAGGGTAGAACGGTATCGTCCCACGCGATTTTGTTTCCTTGGGTCATTTGACTTTCCTTACCGGCAGACGGTTGGCATACCGCGTCTATATAAGCGCAACAACCCGTGCGAAAAGGGGGTATCAAATGATGCGACGTGTAGGGAAGCCGCCCGTGCCCGGCAAAACATATCGATCACGCCCCGGTGTCTATGCGATCCTGCCCCTTAAGGGGCGGTTTTTGTTGACTGCCCAGTTGCGCCCCGAGGTCGATGTTCAACTCCCTGGCGGTGGCGTTGACCTTGGTGAATCGCCGCTTCAAACGCTCCACCGCGAGATAATGGAGGAAATCGGGTGGACCATCGCCCGCCCCCGGCGTTTGGGGGCGTTCCGGCGGTTCGCCTATATGCCCGAATATGACATGTGGGCCGAGAAAATCTGCCAGGTATATGTTGCCCATCCAGTCCATCAGGTTGCCCCGCCGATCGAGCCGGACCACGCCACGGTTGTTATGTCGGGGGAAGAAGCCATTTCTGTGCTAGGGAACGACGGAGACAGGTTTTTCCTTGATCGATTTTTGGCGATGCGACCCTGATAATCGAAGCAAATTCCCGACACATCATCCGGGAAATCTACACCGCCTGCATAGTCCTCCAGATGGGTGGAAAGCGCGTCGAAAAACTGCGCACCTCGAGCGGAATATAGGTCATGCAGAACGCGAGCCACCCCATCGTCGTCTAGCATTTGCCCCGATGCGTCGGGACATTCCGTTACACCATCGGATAAAATGATAAATCGATCGCCTGGTTCAAGCTGTGTGACAATCGTCTCATACTGCGCACCTGCTATCAGACCGACAGGCAGCCCCCCCCGCCCTAACTGTACCAAATCGCCATTTTTCCTTTGTATATATGGGTGAGGATGGCCGGCCTGCGTTGCTTGAATATGACCGGTATCAAGGTCAATTTTAGCTAAAAAGATCGTGAAATATTGCTCCGTCTCTATATCAGAAAGGACCAAGCTGTTCAGGTCCGCCACCACTTGATCGGGCGAGCGCATCCTGTACGCCCCGTTCGGTTGGCGCACCAAAGCAATGTTATGATCCGGCGCGACAGCAGATAAGGTTCCGGCAAGACGCGCCGCCATCAGGGCGGAGCTGACACCATGTCCAGAAACGTCCAACCCATAGACGCCCAGGTGCCGGCCGGCTGCGAAATATCCCACCAAGTCGCCACCCACGTGACCACTTGATCGCAGCATCAGGGAAATTGTTCCTTCGTTAAAGTCGTGCAGCGGATCCTGCAGCAAAGATTCCTGAAATTTTCGCGCCTCATCGAGATCACGATCAAGCGCGCTATGTACCGCCTGAAGTGCAGACAGTGCTTCACTGATAACGCGATTTTTCGATGACAGTTCGCGTTGCATGGTCAGGATTCTTTCACCCGCCATGATGCGAGCGCGAAGTTCGTCCACGTTAACCGGCTTGCTCACGAAATCATCCGCGCCGCTATCGAGCCCCCTGACCACCTCTGATTTATCGGTTTTTGCAGTCAGTAGAATGAAATATCCGTAGCGCCCCTTAGAGAGTTCGCGGAACGCCCGACAGAATTGTAACCCCGACATGCCGGGCATAATCCAGTCGCTGATGATCAAATCTGGTAGATGATTTCGGCACATTTTTAGCGCGTCCTTTGCCGAAGACGCCTCCTGAATGGTAAACCCCCATCGGGTCAAGGTTGCCGTTAATATGCGCCGTTGTAGCGCGCTGTCGTCCACAACCATGACCGTTTTTATCGCACGAAACCGCGACGATTCAGGTGGTATCTGTGTTATTCCAGTTGTCTGCGACAGCATTTTAAAAGCTTTCGATATCTCTTATCGGAAACCTAGGCGATGTCAGATTAAGATACGGTGAATCCTGTGAAATATTTCGGAGCAAAGCCGTTAATGGGCTTCGCGCAAACGGACGATTGTCCCTGCGGTGGGATCTTCCTCGTCTCCAAGGCCATCATTCATCAGACCCAGCGGCCAGCGCCAAAAGATCGCAACGAACAGATAAGCAGACGGAACTATTTGTTAAGGTTTTCGCGTCAGGGTGAACGCAGAAAAGGAGGCGAATCGTTGATCGACTGGGAGCAAATCACTTTGCTGAACGATGCTGTTGGACCCAGCGCATTCGAAGAAATTATTGTGGTGTTTTTTTTGGAGGTAGAAGAAGCGAAATACAAACTTCGGGATAGCAGGCCTACTAAAACCACTCGAGACACTCTTCATTTCGTTAAAGGAAGTGCCCTGAGCCTAGGTTTTATCGCGTTTTCGGAATATTGCCTGCGCGCTGAAAAAGAACTCGCATTAGGCAATCCTATGCAACCCGTCCTGGAGGACCTTTTCATGATATACGAAGAATCCAAGCTGCAGTTTTCAACCAGGTATGGGTGGAAATCCCGCACTATAGCACAAATTGCGCCAGCGTTTCATCATTCGTGATGTCGGTATAGGTAAACCCAGCTGCGTTTAGCTGTGACAAGAAAGGAGCGAAACTATCGGAACTGCGTGTTTCGATCCCGATAAGTACTGACCCAAAGTTACGTGCTGATTTTTTCAAATATTCGAAACGACAGATGTCATCGTCAGGCCCTAGAATGCCCAAAAACTCCTTCAGCGCACCTGGCCGCTGCGGCATCCGCAGGATGAAGTATTTCTTGACCCCAGAATATCGCTGAGCCCGCTCTTTAACCTCAGGGAGACGTTCAAAATCGAAGTTCCCGCCTGATGCGACACAGACGACGGTCTTGCCCTTTATCAGTTCAGAAACCTCACCCAAAGCTTCGATTGAAAGAGCGCCGGCAGGCTCAAGAACGATGCCTTCGACGTTCAACAATTCAGTGATCGTCACGCAGATACGATCTTCGGCCAAGTGGATCACGCTCTCAACGGGCACAGTACGCAAACGCTCAAAATTGCGCCCACCAATTTTTGCAACCGCGGCACCGTCAACAAAACTATTGATAGGAGAAACATCAACAGGAGCGCCAGCCACCAACGCCCGAGCTAGACTAGGCGCACCTTTAGGTTCAACGAAGCTATATCGACATGTATCTTGGAAATAACTGTAGATCCCCGACGACAATCCGCCGCCACCGACGGGCAGCATGATGTGGTCGGGAACACGGCCCAACTGCTCTTCTATTTCAACCGCAACAGAGGCTTGTCCCTCAATGACATCTTCATCATCGAAAGGAGACAGAAAATGTGCACCCTTTTCCGTGCAATATTGCTGCGCGGCTTGTAGGGTTTTATCGAAATAGTCCCCAACCAGACGCACCTCCACTTGAGGCCCGCCAAAGATCTTCGTTTTCTGGATCTTCTGCTGAGGGGTCGTTACGGGCATAAATATAACGCCCTTCACACCAAAATGACTGCACATAAATGCAACACCTTGGGCATGATTTCCTGCGCTTGCACACACAAAAACCGCCTGTTCGGGGATCACCTTGCGCATCGCGTTGAACGCGCCGCGCAGTTTGTATGATCTGACCGGGCTAAGGTCTTCCCGCTTCAACCAAATATCTGCGTTATATTTTTCGGACAAATGTTCGTTGCGCATCAATGGGGTGGCAGGAAACACCTCGCGCATCGAGAGCGTCGCGCTGCGTGCCGCATTTTTGAACAGATCCGTCATTTCATTGACCTTTGCGTTGGATACCTTTCGATACGATCCCGCGCCGGTGCGGTCAACGCAGCCTTCAATCTTGCTCATACCATGGAAAACAGGTACTTCGCGGTGCAAACCGAAAAGGAAACATCATGTCCGCGCCCAAAAAAGTTGTGCTCGCCTATTCTGGTGGGCTTGATACCTCGATTATCCTAAAATGGCTGCAAACCGAATACGGCTGCCAAGTGGTCACCTTTACCGCTGATCTTGGCCAAGGCGAAGAACTTGAGCCTGCCCGCGCCAAAGCCGAAATGATGGGCGCGTCGGAAATCTATGTCGAAGATGTGCGCGAAGAATTCGTGCGCGATTTCGTCTTTCCGATGTTTCGCGCCAATGCCGTCTACGAAGGGCTATACCTGTTGGGCACATCGATCGCTCGGCCGTTGATTTCTAAACGCTTGGTTGAAATTGCCGCCGAAACTGGTGCCGATGCGGTTGCGCATGGTGCAACCGGTAAGGGCAACGATCAGGTCCGTTTCGAATTGGCGGCCTATGCTTTGAACCCTGACATCAAAGTAATCGCGCCTTGGCGTGAGTGGGATCTGACCAGCCGGACGAAACTGATCGAATTTGCTGAAAAACACCAGATCCCCGTGGCAAAAGACAAACGTGGCGAAGCACCCTTTAGCGTGGACGCAAATCTGCTTCACACCTCTTCCGAAGGAAAAGTGCTAGAAGATCCGGCCGTCGATGCACCCGAATATGTTTATCAACGTACGGTTTCGCCAGAGCAGGCACCTGACACCCCCGAATATGTCGAAGTCGGATTTGAACGTGGTGATGCGGTCAGCATCAATGGCGAAAACATGTCGCCAGCGACACTTTTGGCTAAATTGAACGAACTTGGCGGCAAGCACGGCTGCGGCCGCCTTGATCTTGTTGAGGGGCGCTTTGTCGGTATGAAGTCCCGTGGGATCTATGAGACCCCCGGCGGGACATTGTTGCTCGAAGCACACCGCGGCATCGAATCGATCACCCTCGACCGCGGCGCGATGCACCTAAAAGACGAGCTGATGCCGCGTTATGCAGAGCTAATCTATAATGGTTTTTGGTACAGCCCCGAACGCACCATGCTGCAAGCCGCGATTGATGCCTCTCAGACACATGTAACCGGTACAGTTAGATTGAAATTGTACAAAGGCCATGTCCGCACTGTTGGCCGCTGGTCGGAGCATTCGCTTTATTCCGAAGCGCATGTCACCTTCGAAGATGACGCTGGTGCCTATGATCAAAAAGACGCTGCGGGCTTCATTCAATTGAACGCGCTTCGCCTAAAGCTTTTGGCGGCACGTGACAAACGCCTCAAAGGTTAAGGTAAAAAGGCCCGGACAGAGCATAATCTCTCCGGGCCTTTTCTTTAATTTAAAACGGTTTATTCGGCAGTGATGACCGTCATCACCAACTTACCATCAGGCTTGATAGGACCGTCTTCCTTGGCGCCCAAAGTGTATTCAAAGCCCCCGGTTTTCATGCCGCCCTCTTCGGAGTGGACCATAAGCATCAGCATATCGCCGGATTTAACGTCTTCTTGCAGAATGGCGCTGACGTCGATGTTTTCACCGGCACGCAACGGGGCGTAGCCGACGACCGGGCCCGGCTTCATCTCTGCATCAGTGCGGTGCACGACCATCCAGCCATTTTCCGATGCCATCACCTTATCGGCGCTGACGACGCCGTTGGATACATCTTGATCCATCGCTTCTACCATAGCGTTGCTGTGCGCTGCGGCGAAAGCCGTGCCCGCGACGAGCGTGAGGGACAGTGCGGTTGCTGCAAACATCTTCATGTTAAATCTCCTGGTTGTGTTGAACTTGTCTGATAGACACGCCAACCACCGAGATTTAGTTTCGATACTCCGCCTTTTTCTAGCCATTACTCACCTAAGTCTTTGATCATAAAGCTTTTGGTAATGGGGCATTGCCTGCGCGCACAGCGTTTCCGCCTCACCGGTGAGCGTAGGCAGAGGCCCTTCGGCCCCGGCGAACCCGGTGCTTTTATGAACGGCACCGTACCAATGCGCTGCCCAGATCCCGTCTTCTGCGCGGGGACCGGCGGCCCAAGACCGCATAGCGGGATCGAAACGCAGGTCGATTGCGCAGCAAAGTTTGCGCAGCATCTGTTCCGGATTCGCCCTGATATCTGCTGAATCAATCACCATTCCGCCAATTTGATCGAAAAGCGCGGTTTGTTGACCATAGCCGATATCGTTAAAATTCGGTGCTTCTCGCTTTGCAGTATAGCTGGCAATTACGTGCGCAGGATGGCGTATCAGATGGACATGGACACAGCCTTTGGCCCAATCCATCGGAAAGCCGTCAATCATGTGATGCGGCATATGCTTCATATAGCGGTGTGGGGTGCCGGCGAGCGCGCACTGCGCCGCGACTTTGGCAGGGTCACATTCATGGTGCGCGATGATTTCTTGGTGCATCGGATGGTTAATGCCGGTTTGTTTGAGATAGGGTGCATAGAACGGCTCATCCATCGCGGTGAAATCAGCGCGATTGCCGAAACTATACATCATCGCCGTGCTTAGATTACGCGGGCCGGACCACATTGCGATACGCATCAGGCACATTCCTTTGCGATAAGGACCTTATACAATTCGCGTAGTTTTTTGGTCACAGGCCCCATTTCGCCGTCGCCGATCTGGCGACCATCGATCATCGCGACGGGGGTTTGCGCGCCGAAGGTGCCGGTCAAGAATGCCTCATCGGCACCATAGGTATCGACCAGCGAATAATTTCTTTCGAAACACGGGATATCATTGGCGCGGCACAGGTCGATTACCTTCTGGCGGGTGATCCCATTCATGCAGTAGTCGCCGGTGCTGGTCCAAACCTCCCCCTTGCGGACGATGAAAAAGTTACAGGCGTTTGTTGTATTCACGAACCCGTTAATATCCAGCATCAAACCTTCGTCGGCGCCGGCTTTTTCCGCGGCAATACACGCGAGAATACAGTTTAATTTGGAATGACTATTCAGCTTCGGGTCCTGCGTCATCGGCAGCCCCCGCAAATGCGGCACGGTAGCCAGCCGGATAGGACGCGGCATATTCGGGCGGGAATGTTCCATAATGATCGCGATTGTGGGCCCGGATTGCGACAGAGACGGGTGCTGGAACGGACGCGTTTTAGGGCCACGGGTGATCATCAATCGCGCGTGGGCGTCGGTGGTCATTCCATTGGCTTTTTGCGTCTCTAACAAGCCGGAGATCAACGCTTCACGTGTCATCCCGATGTCCAGATCGATCGCTTTTGCGGCTTCGAACAGGCGGTCGAAATGATCGCTTAGGAAGGCCCATGTACCGTCATACAGCCGCAGCCCCTCCCAGATACCGTCCCCCATCATAAAACCGCTGTCGTAGACGCTGACAACCGCCTGCGCCTTGGGGACAATCCGGCCATTTAAATAAATCAAAATGTCTTCGTTACGGGAATCTTCTTGGGCTTGGTGTGTGGTGACGTGATCTTGCATCAAATTGTTCCTTCTTTGCGGCTGACGCTAAGAACTTCACATCACGGGGCCAAGGGTGAAACCTACTTCACTAGGGCGTGACATCACGGGCACCTGAGTTGCCTCGCGGCGTTATTGGCGTCACGGTTTGAAAAAATGATGGAGAGTATTCATGAGTATTGCCACAAATATGCGCCTGATTGTACTGAGCGCCGCCATCGGTCTGGGCCTCGCGGCACAGACGACAACCGCAAAAGCCGCCGGAACAGAGACGCTTTTGGTTGCTGGAGGCTGCTTTTGGTGCGTCGAATCCGATTTCGAAGCCGTGAAGGGCGTCAAAGAAGTTGTATCCGGTTTCGCGGGCGGAAATGTGAAGAACCCGACGTACAAGCAGGTCGTCGCGGGCGGAACGGGCCATTATGAAGCGGCGCAGATCCAGTATGATCCTGCGGTTGTTTCTGCCGACCAATTGCTGGCGATGTTCTTCCGCTCGGTCGATCCGACCGATGCCGGTGGGCAGTTCTGCGACCGCGGCGACAGTTATCGCACTGCGATCTTTGCGGATGGTGCCGGCCAGAAAGCCGCTGCAGAGAACGCAAAATCACAGGCTCAGGCCGCTTTAGGGAAAACCGTGGTCACCCCGATCTTGGGGAAAACTGCGTTCTATCCCGCCGATGCCTATCATCAGGACTATTACAAAAGCGATGAACGCCTTGCCTTTACCAGCGTCGGGTTGGGTGTGAAAAAATCGGTCGCATACAAACGCTATCGTAACGGCTGCGGGCGCGACCAGCGCGTGAAACAGCTTTGGGGTAGTGCTGCTCCGTTCGCAAATTAAGTATTAACCCAGCGTTAATTGCTGGGTTCAATCACCGTCGAAACCGTGGTCCTGGATGTCTTTAAGGTCCGGGATCACGTCGGCTGTTCCCTGACGCGTCACCATCAAGGCGCCCGCCTGCATCGCCAGTATAATCGCATCCTGCATTGAAAGTTTGCGATCCAATGCGGCTATCAAATAACCGGTAAACGTGTCTCCGGCGCCTGTCGTATCGACGACATTCACCGGATAGGCTGGGAAATTCATCACCGATTTTGCCTGTTTAGAGACCCATTTGCACCCCTCAGCGCCCAAGGTCACGATAATATCGTCGATCGGCAGCGCGTCTATGCGGGTGCCTGTGGTTTTTTCAAGCGCCTCTGCCTCGACCTCGTTCAACACCAGCAGATCGATGTCGGGCAGAACCTGCGCCACGATCTCGGCATCGAAGGGGGCGGCGGCATAGGCCACGCGCAATCCCAGCGTATGCGCCGTGCGCGCGGCAAAGCGTTGGCCCAATGTTTCGTTTTGCATGAGCAGAAAATCACCCGGCGACGCCTCGGACAAAGCAGCGCCGATCATCTGGGTGGTGATTTCGTGATTGGCCCCTGAAAACAAAACGATAGCGTTTTCACCGTCATCCGCGACGCAGATATTCGCATGGCCAGTGGCCGTATCGATCATGCTGATATGCTGCGTTTCGACACCATATTCCAGCAGTCGTTCCACGGCCCATTTGCCATCCGGCCCCACGGCGCCGATATGCGTGACGCGCGTGCCGGCACGGGCAGCGGCGACCGACATATTGGCCCCCTTCCCGCCCAAGCCCTGCCGGAAATCATGCGCGGCAATCGTTTCCCCCGGCGCAGGCAAATGCCGCAGATAGTAGAAGTTATCTGCGTTGATAGAGCCGAGGTTCCAGATCATTCGCCGACCTTACAGGCTGCTAGAATGGCCATGTTCAAAATGTCGTTCGCCGTGGATGTCGTCGAACAAATCTGGATCGACTTGTCCAAACCGGTCAAAATCGGCCCGATCACTGTGGCGCCCGCCATTTCCTGCATCAGTTTCACAGAAATGCTCGCGGAATGTCGCGCGGGGACCACCAGAATATTTGCAGGCCCCGTCAAGCGCGAGAACGGATAGTTCTTCTGGCTCTCGGCGTTCAGCGCGACATCAACGGTCATCTCGCCTTCGTATTCGAAATCAACGCCGCGGGCGTCCAGCACATCGGGGGCGCGCTGCATCTTTTCCGCCCGCTCGGAAACCGGATAGCCGAAGGTAGAGAAGCTGACGAAAGCAACCCGAGGCTCAAGCCCCATGTGACGCGCGACCTTAGCCCCTTTTTCGGCAATGTTGGCCAGATCCTCTTCGTTTGGCCATTCGTGCACCAGCGTATCGCCGATAAATACGATCCGCCCCTTGTGCAGCAACGCGGTAATGCCGACGGCGCCATGTTGGGCGTTGGCGTCGAACACGTGGTTCAGCCGTTCAAGCACATGCGCAGATTTACGCGTCGCACCGGTCACCAGACCATCGCCATGCCCATGTGCCAGCATCAGTGCGGCGAACACGTGACGATCCCGTGCCGCAAGACGGTGAATGTCTTTGCTGTCCGACCCTTTGCGCTGCAACCTGTTGTAAAGATATGACTTATACGTATCCAGATACTGGGTATTGGCCGCGTTCACGATCTCGAGCTCGCGGTGTGCGTCCTCCATGCCTGCGGCGGTCAGCTTGGCCTTGACGTCGTCGGGGCGCCCAACCACCAGAGCCTTGCCCAACCCCGAGCGTTGGTACATCACCGCAGCACGCAGAACCTTGGGGTCATCCCCTTCGGCAAAGATCATCCGCGCCTGATTGGCCCGAGCACGGGCATTGATCCCCCGCAGGATATTCGCCGTCGGGTCCATGCGCGACTTCAGGCTCAGCTCGTAGGCATCCATATCGATGATCGGACGCCGCGCGGCACCGGTATTCATCCCTGCACGCGCAACGGCCGGCGGAATACGGTGGATCAATCGCGGGTCAAACGGCGTCGGGATAATGTAATCGCGACCAAAGGTGAGGTTCTTGCCATAGGCCAGCGCCACTTCGTCCGGCACATCCTCGCGCGCAAGATCTGCCAGCGCGTGGGCGCAAGCGATCTTCATCTCGTCGTTGATGGCGCGCGCATGAATATCGAGCGCCCCGCGGAACAGATAGGGAAAGCCCAACACGTTATTCACCTGATTGGGGTAGTCACTGCGGCCTGTGGCGACAATCGCGTCGGCGCGGACTTCGTGTGCCTCTTCGGGGGTGATTTCGGGATCGGGGTTTGCCATCGCAAAAATCACCGGATTATCGGCCATGCTGGCGACCATCGCGGGCGTCACAGCGCCCTTGACCGACACGCCAAGGAACACATCCGCGTTCTTCATAGCCTCTTCGAGCGTGCGCAGATCCGTCTGCGCGGCATGCGCTGACTTCCATTGGTTCATGCCTTCGGTACGGCCTTGATAGATCACGCCTTTAGTGTCGCACATGATGCAGTTGTTATGCTTGGCCCCCATCGCCTTGAGAAGCTCAAGACAGGCGATCCCCGCCGCGCCGGCGCCGTTCAAAACGATCTGCACGTCTTCGATCTTTTTGCCCGAAATGCGCAACGCGTTCAGCAGTCCCGCGGCACAGATCACTGCCGTGCCGTGTTGGTCATCATGAAAGACGGGGATATCCATCTCTTCTTTCAGGCGCTGTTCGATGATGAAACACTCAGGCGCCTTGATATCCTCAAGGTTTATCCCACCGAACGTCGGCCCCATCAGCTTGACCGCATTGATGAACGCCTCGGGGTCTTCGGTATCCAGTTCAATGTCGATCGAATTCACGTCGGCAAAGCGTTTGAACAGCACCGATTTGCCTTCCATCACCGGCTTTGATGCCAACGCACCAAGGTTGCCCAAACCCAAAACGGCTGTGCCGTTAGAAATTACCGCGACCATATTGCCCTTGTTGGTATAGTCATACGCCAGCTCGGGGTTCTCGGCGATCGCTTCACACGGAACGGCGACACCGGGGGAATAGGCAAGGCTCAGGTCCCGCTGGGTCGTCATCGGGACGGTCGCGGTGATCTCGAACTTGCCGGGTGTGGGTTCAAGGTGAAAGGCGAGCGCCTCTTCGGACGTAATACGGTTTTTGGTCACTAGAACGGCTTTCCTCATGGTTTCCCGCTTGATATCGCCGATCGGCCCCTCACACAATCATGATGGCGCTCACGGTTTGCGCGACGTCGCGGCGACGCCTCGCGTGCAAAGCCGGTCCGCCCTTTCGTCTGGGGGCGCGGTTTTGTACACAGCGTTAACTCGAACCGGGGGCGCAGGGTGACCGAAGAAAAAATCACGCCAATGATGGCGCAATATCTAGAGCTTAAATCCCAGTACGCCGAAGCGCTGCTGTTCTACCGCATGGGCGATTTCTACGAGATGTTCTTTGACGATGCCGTTGCGGCAGCAGAGGCACTGGACATTGCCCTGACCAAACGCGGCAAACACGGCGGCGAAGACATCCCCATGTGCGGCGTTCCGGTACATGCCGCCGAAGGATATTTGCTGACGCTGATCCGCAAAGGGTTTCGCGTCGCGGTCTGCGAACAGATGGAAAGCCCGGCAGAGGCGAAAAAACGCGGCTATAAATCCGTGGTCAAACGCGATGTCGTGCGGCTGGTTACCCCCGGCACATTGACCGAGGAATCCCTGCTCGAAGCGCGGCGCCACAACTATCTGGCCGCTTTTGCAGAGGTCCGCGATGGCCATGCGTTGGCGTGGGTTGATATCTCTACCGGTGCGTTTCACGTGATGCCCCTGACCCTGTCGCGTCTCGGCCCCGAACTGGCACGTCTGGCCCCGTCAGAGCTGATCGTGTCAGAGGCCAAAGAGGCCGATTTGCGTGATTTAGTATCTGATTTTGATATCTCACTTACCCCAATCGCCCGTTCCGCCTTTGATAGCAGCGGGGCAGAAAAACGGGTCTGCGATCTGTTCGGTATCGGATCTCTGGATGCGTTCGGCAGTTTTGAGCGCGCCGATATCTCTGCCATGGGCGCGATCATTGACTACCTTGAGATCACACAAAAAGGCAAACTACCGCTGCTCCGCCCGCCGCAAAAAGAGGCCGAGGCACGCAGCGTGCAGATCGACGCCGCCACAAGGCGCAACCTTGAACTGACACATGCGCTGACTGGTGGTCGTTCGGGCACGCTGCTGTCGGTGATGGACAAGTCTGTAACCGCAGGTGGTGCGCGTCTGCTGGAACGGCGCATTTCGTCGCCTTCGCGTGTGTTAGAGACGATTCAATCCCGTCTGGACGCGATCAGCTTTGCCTATGACACGCCCACCATCCGTAGCGATATCCGCCAGCACCTGCGCAACGTCCCTGATCTGGACCGCGCCCTGTCGCGCCTGTCGCTTGATCGTGGTGGGCCCCGCGACCTTGCCGCCATCCGCAATGGCTTGACCGAAGCAGGGCAATTGGCAGAAAAAATGCACATTGCCACCCTACCTGATCTGCTGGCCCAAGCCGCCAAAGGGCTCACCGGCCATGACAGCCTGATTGATCTGCTGGACGAAGCCCTGATTGCTGAGCCGCCCCTGCTCGCCAGAGATGGCGGGTTTATCGCGCCCGGTTACAACAGCGAGCTCGACGAAGTGCGCACCCTACGCGACGAAGGCCGCAGCGTCATCGCGCAGATGCAACAGGATTTCATCTCGCTCACTGGGATCTCGACGCTCAAGATCAAACACAACAACGTGCTTGGCTATTTCGCCGAGGTCACAGCGACCCATGCCGAAAAGATGCTGTCGGCACCGCTGTCCGATACCTTTATCCACCGTCAGACCACCGCCAATCAGGTCCGTTTCACAACCGTGGAACTGTCAGAGATGGAGACAAAGATCCTCAACGCGGGCAACCATGCGTTAGAGATTGAAAAGCGGCTCTATGAAACACTGAAATGTTCAATTTTGGACCACTCCGGCCCCATCGGCGTCGCCTCGGCCGGACTGGCAGAAATTGATTTGGCCACCGGTCTGGCCGAGCTTGCGCAGTCTGAGAACTGGGTGAAACCCCGCGTCGATAATTCACGTGCTTTCGACATTCAGGGGGGTCGTCATCCGGTCGTGGAACGCGCCTTAGCCCAGCAATCGGGCAGCCCGTTTATTGCCAACGATTGTACCCTGTCGGCCGATGGCGACAACGCGAACATCTGGCTGCTGACCGGTCCCAACATGGCAGGTAAGTCGACCTTCCTGCGGCAGAATGCGATCATCGCCCTGATGGCGCAAATGGGCAGCTACGTGCCTGCCGCCACCGCGCACATCGGCCTGATCAGCCAGATTTTCAGCCGTGTCGGCGCCTCTGACGATCTGGCACGGGGCCGTTCCACGTTTATGGTCGAAATGGTCGAAACCGCCGCGATCCTCAATCAGGCAGACGACCGCGCGCTGGTGATCCTGGATGAAATCGGGCGCGGCACCGCGACCTATGACGGCTTGTCCATCGCGTGGGCCACGCTGGAACATCTGCACGACATCAACCGTTCGCGTGCGCTCTTTGCCACGCACTACCACGAAATGACCGCGCTTTCGAACAAATTGGGCGGGGTCGATAATGCCACTGTCGCAGTTAAGGAGTGGGACGGAGAGGTGATTTTCCTGCACGAAGTCAAGAAAGGCGCGGCCGATCGGTCTTATGGCGTGCAGGTTGCGCAGCTTGCCGGATTGCCGGCCTCCGTCATTGCCCGCGCTCGTGTCGTGCTTGAAGCGTTGGAAAAAGGCGAACGCGAAGGCGGCGCGACGCAGAAAACACTGATCGACGACCTCCCCTTGTTTGCCGTGGCGCCGGCACCTGCGCCTCAACCCAAACAGAGCTCCAAGCTCGAAGAAACGCTGGCCGAGATTATCCCCGACGAGCTCTCTCCACGTGAAGCGCTCGACCTGCTCTACAAACTAAAAGAGGCGGCCAAAACCTGACCGCCTCTCTCATTTCCAAATGGATAAAATCCTCCCCGAAGGGCCGCTCTATCCCGGGCGTTTACCCTGCGGGGGTAGAGGATACGCCGACCTGCGCCGGACGCAGCAGACGGTCGTGCAACATGAAGCCTTCGGCGGCAACCTGAATGATATCGCCTGCTTTGGTGTCTGGCACCGGGGCCTCGAACATCGCTTGGTGGTGCTGCGGATCAAATTTTTCGCCCACTTCCGGGGCAATCACTTCGATACCGTGTTTCTTGAACACGCTCAGCAACTCGCGCATCGTCAGCTCGATACCTTCCAGCAACGGGCCGGAAATTGTGCGCTGCTCTTCCGTCGCGGCCTCCAATGCGCGTTTCATATTGTCGTAAACTGGCAACATGTCTCGGGCCAGCTTTGACCCGCCATAGTTCTCTGCCTCGCGACGGTCTTTGTCAGACCGTTTGCGCGCGTTCTCTGCGTCGGCCAAGGCGCGCATAAAGCGGTCCTTCAGCTGATCGCGTTCGGCACGCAATTCGTCCAGTTCCAGCGCTTCGTCGTCAATCTCGGACATCTCGTCCGCATAGGCCTCGGCCTCTGCGTCATCGATATCATCCAGAAATTCGTTCTCTTTCGGCTCTGCCATAATTCACCTCTAGCTGCGGTTCGAAATCAGCTTTCCAACCAGCTGCGCCGTGTAATTCACAATCGGCACGATACGTCCATAATTCAGGCGCGTGGGGCCGATCACACCGACCGCCCCGATCACCTTACGATCAGCGTTCATATAAGGGGAAACCACCAGAGAGGAACCCGAAAGTGAAAAAAGTTTATTCTCAGAACCAATAAAAATGCGCACACCGTCGCCCGCATCGGCCAATTCGAGGAATTCGGCGATGTCCCGCTTGCGTTCAAGGTCGTCAAACAGCTGGCGGATCAATTCAATGTTCTCTGCCTCGCCTTCGGCGTTGATCAGATTCGACCGCCCGCGCACGATCAATCGCTCGGGTGTCTCGCCCTCACCCTGCCATAAGGCCAGCCCGCTTTCGACGAGTTGCTGCGCCAGAATGTCGATCTGCTGGCGTCGCTGGCTGATCTCATGCGCGATGGTGCGCTGCAATTCCGAGATGGTTTTCCCCTCGACCAGCGCGTTCAGGAAATTCGCAGCCTCGCGCATGCTGCTGGGGGTCTGGCCCGGCGGGGGCGTAAACAAGCGGTTTTCCACGTGACCGTCTGAGAATACCAGAACCACCAGCGCCCTGTCGTGAGACAGTGAAACAAATTCGATATGCTTGATCGGCGCCTCGTGCTTTGGCGTCAGCACCAGTGAAGCGCCTTGTGTCACGCCAGACAGCGCCGACCCTACGCGATCTAGGATACCACTGACATCCGCGTTGTTGCTGCCAACCGTCGCGTCGATCTTTTCGCGGTCAGTTTCTGTCGGATCGCCGATCTCGATCATGCCGTCGACGAACATCCGCAGGCCCATCTGCGTCGGGATACGGCCCGCGCTGACATGGGGGCTGCCAAGCAGGCCCATATATTCAAGATCCTGCATCACATTGCGAATGGTGGCCGCGCTGACCTTTTCGCTGAAATCCCGGGTCAGCGTGCGCGACCCTACAGGGTCCCCATTGGCCAGATAGCCTTCGACCACGCGGCGGAACACCTCGCGCGAGCGGTCGTTCATTTCATCTAAAACTGTTGGTGCTTTGTCCATGTAGGCAGAAGTATGTGCGTCGGGGGGCAAACGTCAATCGGGGTTGCATCGCGCAGCAACGCAGAGTTATCCCCAAAGACAAATGGAAAAGGAATACCCTATGCGCCCCTCTGGTCGGAAACTTGATGAACTGCGTGCCGTGTCGATTGAAACCGGCTTTACCAAACACGCCGAAGGATCGGCCCTGATCAAAATGGGCGACACCCACGTGCTGTGTACAGCAACGATCGAAGACCGCGTGCCACCATTTATCAAAGGCTCCGGTTTGGGATGGGTTACCGCCGAATACGGTATGCTGCCACGCGCCACCAACACCCGCATGCGCCGCGAGGCCGCGATGGGCAAACAAGGCGGGCGCACTGTCGAAATTCAGCGCCTCATCGGTCGCGCCCTGCGTGCCGGCGTGGATCGCAGCGCTTTGGGCGAACGTCAAATCACCATCGACTGCGATGTGCTGCAGGCAGACGGTGGCACACGTTGTGCGTCCATCACGGGCGGTTGGGTCGCATTGAAGCTCGCCGTAAATAAGCTCATGAAGGCCGGCGATGTCATCAGCGACCCGCTGGTAGATCCGGTTGCGGCGATCAGCTGTGGTATCTACGCAGGCCAGCCGGTGCTTGACCTCGACTACCCCGAGGATTCCGAAGCGGGCGTTGACGGTAACTTTATCATGACCGGCAGCGGCAAACTGATCGAGATCCAGATGAGCGCCGAAGGCTCCACCTATTCGCGCGACCAGATGAACCAGCTGATGGACCTCGCCGAAAAGGGCGTGGCAGAGCTGGTCGAGAAGCAAAAGGCAGCCACCGCATGACCCGTAAATTCACCGGCGACCAGATCCTGGTCGCCACCCACAACGCTGGCAAGTTGCAGGAAATGGCGGAGCTTTTCGCCCCCTTCGGCGTCACCGTCAAAGGCGCCGCTGAGATGAACCTGGCAGAGCCTGAAGAAACCGAAAGCACGTTCATCGGCAATGCCCGCATCAAAGCACAGGCAGCGGTCGAGGCAACAGGCCTTCCCGCGCTCGCAGATGATTCCGGGATCGAAGTCGAAGCGCTGGACAATGCCCCTGGCGTCTATACCGCCGATTGGTCCGAAACGCCCAACGGCCGCGATTTCGTCATGGCGATGACCAAGACCCACACGCTGTTGGAAGAGGCGAACGCCCCTCACCCGCGCCGCGCGCGGTTCTGTGCAACGTTGGTGTTGATCTGGCCCGACGGCCACGAAGAGACTTTCGAAGGCCGCGTGAACGGCACCCTCGTCTGGCCCATCCGCGGCGACATCGGTCATGGCTATGACCCGATGTTCCAACCCGACGGGCATGACCAGACCTTTGGCGAAATGTCTGCCGATGCCAAGAACGCAATCAGCCACCGTGCGGATGCTTTCGCCAAACTGATTTCTGCCTGTTTTGACTGAGGATTGGCGTCAGGGCGGCTTTGGCCTTTATATCCATTGGCCTTTCTGCGAGGCTAAATGCCCCTATTGTGACTTTAACAGCCATGTTAGTCGCTCAATTGACCAACGCGCTTGGCGTAACGCCTATCTGTCAGAGCTGGAACGCGGCGCGGCCGAAACCCAAGGACGTGTGTTGAACGCTGTCTTTTTCGGCGGCGGCACCCCAAGCCTGATGGACCCTGACGTCGTCGCGGACGTCATCGCCGCAATCCGGCGCCTTTGGCCAACAGCTAATGACTTGGAAATTACCCTTGAAGCGAACCCAGGCTCGGTTGAGGCCGATCGCTTTGCCGCCTTCCGACAGGCCGGCGTTAACCGTATTTCTATGGGGATACAGGCGCTGAACGACGCTGACCTAAAACGGCTTGGGCGTATTCATACTATAGCAGAGGGGCTGGCAGCGTTCGATATTGCCCGCACGACATTTGACCGCGTCAGCTTTGATTTGATCTATGGGCGCCAGAATCAGACTTTAGCTGACTGGCAGACCGAGCTAAAGCAGGCCCTATCCCTCGCGATAGACCATATGTCTTTGTACCAATTGACGATCGAACAAGGCACCGCCTTTGGGGATCGCTATGCGGTCGGAAAACTTCGCGGGCTTCCAACCGATGACCTTGGCGCCGATATGTATGCAGCAACCCAGGACATTTGTGGAGAAATGGGGATGCCATCTTACGAGGTGTCTAACCATGCGCGCGACGGTGCCCAATCGCGGCATAACCTCATCTACTGGCGGTACGGCGATTACCTAGGGATTGGTCCCGGGGCGCATGGGCGTTTGACCCAGAATGGCAATCGGTTTGCGACCGAATGCTTCAGCAATCCTAAACGCTGGCTTGATGCGAGCGTAAGTGGAGCCACAGAAAAACCCCGCGAGCTGCTTACCACCGAGGATCAAGGTAGCGAGTTTTTGATGATGGGTCTGCGCTTGAAAGAAGGTGTCGACCTTCGACGTTACGAGGCCCTCGCGGGTGCCCCCCTATCAACAAAAAAAATCACCCAGATGCAGGACATCGGGATGATTTCTAGGGTTCAAGATCAGCTTTTCGTCACGGAACAGGGCTTTATGGTGCTTAACGCAATCCTGGCCGAGCTATTGTCTGACTAAGAAGCCGACAAACGTTGGCAGAGTTCGTCCAGCTCATCCATCGTCGTGTAATGCAATACCATCTGGCCGGCTTCCTGCCCAGGTTTATGGTTAAGCGTTACCTTTAGGCCCAGATTAGCCGACAGATCTCCCTCAAGTGCGCGAGTGTCTGCATCTTTCTCACCCGTCGGACGCGCAGTGCGCTTTTCGGAGCCTCCGTTTTCGGCCTGATGCTCTTTCTTGATCAAAGCCTCGGCAGCCCGTACTGACAAGCCACCTGCAATAATCTGCTTCGCCAACTTTTCAGGGTTCTTTGACGGCACCAAGGTCCGTGCGTGTCCGGCCGTCAGATCACCCTGCCGTACCAGTTCCAGCACATCTTCGGGCAGGTTCAAAAGCCGCAGCAAGTTCGCAATATGGCTTCGACTTTTACCCAAGGCTTCAGCCATTTTTTCCTGCGTGTGCCCGAAACGATCCATCAGCTGCCGATACCCTGCAGCTTCTTCAATCGAGTTGAGGTCCGCGCGCTGAATGTTTTCGATAATCGCGACTTCAAGAACTTCAACGTCGGTAAATTCGCGAACAATGATCGGCAGCTCGTGCAGCTGCGCCATCTGTGACGCACGCCAGCGCCGTTCACCGGCAACAATCTCGAAGGTTCCGTCGTCGCGGCGGCGCACGATCAGCGGCTGGATAACGCCCTTTTCGCGGATCGAATTTGCGAGGTCATCCAGATCCTGCGGATCAAACCGCTTGCGTGGCTGCTCCGGGTTAGGAGAAATTTTTTCAATCGGAACATATTGTTCCGCTGCGCCTTCTGATGCCACCGTTTGTGTCTCCGCTACATCTGCCATCAACGCCGACAATCCGCGGCCCAAACCGCGTCGTTTGTCTCTATCTGCCATTGTCTGACCCCTTATTTATATAACACTATTTGCCAGTACTTCTTGCGCAAGATCGCGATATGCTTTCGCTCCCTTCGATCCACTGTCATAGCTCAAAACCGGCATCGCATAGCTCGGTGCCTCGCTAACACGGACATTCCGCGGAATCACAGTTTTATATACCAGCTCACCCAAATTGCTCCGGGCGTCCTGTTCAACCTGCTGAGACAGATTATTCCGCCGATCATACATCGTCAGAAGAACTCCCTCGATACGCAGGTCTTTATTTCCGTTCTGCCGCACCTCTCGAATTGTAAGCATCAGCTGCGAGAGACCTTCCAAAGCAAAAAATTCGCTTTGTAGTGGCACCAGAACTGAATGCGCCGCAATCATCGCGTTCACTGTCAGCAAGTTCAGCGATGGGGGGCAGTCGATCAATATATAGTCAAATGCGTAGCTGTCCATTTGGGTCTGACGCAAAGCATCATGCAAAAGAAAGCTGCGCTTCTCATTGGAGATAAGCTCCATATCTGCCGAGCTCAGGTCAACCGTCGCAGCAACGATATGCAAACCCTTCGTCTCGGTCGACATGATAACCTGGTCTAGATCAATATCTTCGAGCAATAATTCGTAAGTTGTGAATTCTCTATCATCAAGCTCGATGCCCAAACCCGTCGATGCATTCCCCTGCGGGTCTAAGTCTATCACAAGAACACGTTGCTTTTGCTCGACCAATGCGGCAGCCAAATTAATCGTCGTTGTGGTTTTGCCCACCCCACCCTTCTGGTTCGCAATTGCGATAATCTTTGGTCCTGATGGCCGAGACAGGTCAGACATGTTTGATTTCCTTGATCTTAAGGATTGCGGCAGCGCTGTTCGTCTTACTCGGGATCGCCTCGCAGGTATAGGCCCACTTCAATTTTGCCACGCTATGCTCTTCACGCCAATTTCCGCCCTTCGGAAAGAGTGCAGTTCCAGATGGGCTCATATGAAGGCTCGCAAATCCCATGAGGGTAGATAGATCGGCGAGTGCCCGTGCGCTAAGCACATCTGCAGACAATGGCTCGATGGACTCAATCCGATGATTTACCACCAGCGCGCTGAGATTAAGTTCGCGAATGGCCGTGCGCAGAAATACACACTTTCTCTGATCGCTCTCGACTAGGGTGAATCTGGTATCTCTTCCCTCTTGCTCTGCCATTAGGGCAAGTATTATTGCAGGGAAGCCGCCCCCACTGCCTAAATCGACCCAATGGTCCGCCTTTGGTGCGTGGGCATAAAGCTGCATAGAATCCCGAATATGCCGATCCCACAGTTCGGAGACGCTAGACTTGGAAACGAGATTAATCTTCGCCGTCCATTTTTCGACGAGATCTGAAAAAAGCTCGAGCTTTTTTAATGTTTCACGTGAAACATCGCCCTCTGGTACCGTCATTATGCTGACTTCTTTCGGCTGTCACGTTTGAGATGTGACAGTAGCAGCGTCAGAGCAGATGGAGTCATGCCATCAATTCGGGCTGCTTGGGACAGATTTCCTGGCCGAGAAATCGATAGTTTCGATTTGAGTTCGTTCGACAGGCCATCAATTGAATTATAGTCGAACTCAGTTGGAATAATATGTGCTTCGTCCTTCCGTAAAAGGTCTATATCCCTTTTTTGGCGCACAATATAATGTGCGTACAGTGCGTCCCGCTCGACCTGACGCCGAATTTCCGGCTCGATGATCTCAAGCTCCGGGTTGATCTTAATGAGATGTTCGAACGTCACATCTGGAAAAGCTAAAAGTTCGAATCCTGTTCGCTTTGACCCATCCTGGCTTACCTTAATCCCAGCAGCCTCTATAGCCTTTGAGGCATAAGCATCTTTGGTAAGTATCGCCATAGCGTCATCGATTTTAGACATCTTCGCCTGAAAGCGCTCAATCCGCTTCGTACCAGCCACACCCAGTGCGATGGCAATCGGCGTCAACCTTTGGTCGGCATTATCTGCGCGAAGCGAAAGACGGAACTCAGCGCGCGATGTAAACATCCGATAAGGTTCGGTTACGCCCCGCGTTGTAAGATCATCGATCATTACGCCGATGTAGCTTTCTGACCGGCTAAAAGTAATTGCTTCCTTACCTTGTGCCAGCAGTCCCGCATTCAATCCTGCGACCAAACCTTGAGCTGCAGCCTCTTCGTACCCCGTCGTGCCGTTAATCTGGCCCGCCAAAAAAAGTCCCGGTACGCTTCGCACGGAAAGCGTGAGATCGAGGGCCCGGGGGTCTACGTAGTCGTATTCAATCGCATAACCAGGCTGAATGATCTCAACCCGCTCTAATCCAACCATAGAACGCACATATTCAAGCTGCACTTCCTCGGGTAAAGATGTAGAAATACCGTTCGGATAAATGGTGTGATCGTCGGCGCCCTCGGGCTCTAGAAAAACCTGGTGCGAGGTTTTATCCGCAAACCTTACCACCTTATCTTCAATTGAGGGGCAATAGCGCGGTCCAACACCGTCAATATGACCGCCATACATCGCAGAACGCGTCAGATTGTTGCGAATAATGTCGTGCGTTTTCTCATTAGTATGCGTGATACCGCAGGAAATTTGACTTGCCGATGTCGCTTCAGACAAAAACGAAAAAAGTACTGGCTCTGCATCCCCCGGCTGCGATTCAAGTTTCTCCCAGTCAATGGTTCGCCCATCTAGCCGTGGTGGCGTTCCGGTCTTCAATCGTCCAAGAGGTAAGTCAAATGAATCGATCCGGTTTGCAAGGTCGACTGAAGCTCTGTCGCCCATACGACCCCCAGATCGTGCTCTATCACCGATATGAATAACGCCGCGAAGGAACGTGCCTGTTGTCAAAACAACCGCCGCTGCGGAGATTTCCATCCCATCGGACAGTATAGCACCGGCTACGCTGCCTTTTTTAACGATAAAGTCGGTGACTTCGCCCTCAATTATCTCGAGATTGGCTCGCTGTTCGGTCTCTGAAAGCATTTCGCGACGATATATAGCACGGTCTGCCTGGGCGCGCGGCCCTTGTACGGCTGGGCCCTTGCGGCGATTTAGAAGGCGAAATTGAATGCCGGCCTTATCTGCGACACGGCCCATTACGCCATCCATCGCATCAATTTCACGCACAAGATGACCTTTACCCAATCCGCCTATTGCGGGATTGCAGGACATCACCCCGATTCCATCGCGCGACATTGTTATCAAAGCGGTACTTGCACCTAATCGAGCTGACGCATGCGCAGCCTCGGCCCCGGCATGTCCCCCACCGATAACAATGACATCAAAATGTTTCACGTGAAACACTCCATCTATTTACCCAAGCAAAAGCTTGAAAAGATTACATCTAGCAAGTTCTCAACGTCAATCCGACCAACCAATGCCTCAAGCGCGCGAATCGAATGGCGCAACTCTTCTGACGCTATATCATATTGATCAGGTCCGTGATCCAGAACCAACATCGCAGTTGCCAAACCTTCGGCTGATTTTTGCAACGCAACACGATGACGTTCATGTGTTGCCAAACCAGCATTTAAGCTACGAATACTTAGAACTTCTTGAATTCTATTAATAAGTTGCATTACGCCCTGCCCAGTAACACCTGAAATTGCGCCCTCTGGATTCTCCAACAGATCCGCTTTTGGTCGCAGAATGATATCATCGGGCATAACGGAGACCGGAAGCTCTTCGTATTTATCAACTAAAAAGACCCGAAGGTCGGCCTGTTCAGCGCGGATCTTAGCACGGTCAATTCCGATTGCTTCGACTTCGTCGGCGCCCTCTCGTAGGCCGGCAGTATCAAGGAGTGTGACGGGCAATCCGCCTAGATCCATTCGGACCTCAATGATATCACGCGTTGTGCCAGCTACAGCCGAGGTGATCGCTGCGTCGCGGCCCGCCAGAGAATTTAATAAAGTCGATTTGCCAGCATTCGGCCGGCCGATAATAGCGACTTCGAACCCCGTTCTGATCCGTTCGGCACTGTGAGTACCTGCGATTTCCTTTAAAATATCGGAATTTACCGCAGTAAGAAGCGTATTCACTTCAGGCGAAACGTCCACAGGGACATCCTCGTCAGCGAAATCGATGGTGACTTCAAGCAGAGCAGCAGCGCGTATTAGTTTTTCGCGCCAGCTGTCAACTTTGTGGCCCAAGTGACCGGACAAGACGCGCAAAGCTTGTTTGCGCTGCGCCTCAGTCTCAGCCTCGATCAAATCCCCCAAGCCTTCGACCTGAGTAAGATCAAGTTTACCGTTCTCCATCGCTCGACGCGTAAATTCTCCAGGTTCCGCGAGGCGAGCATTATCGAAACCGGAGAGTAATCGTAGCACAGCCCGCACGACCGCAATACTGCCGTGGAGGTGCAACTCTACCGTGTCTTCGCCAGTAAAACTGTTAGGCCCCTCAAACGAGAGCACTAATGCACGATCGAGGATTTGCCCTTCGGCGTCGCGAACTGCGCGAACCGCAGCCAACCGCACTGCCGGCAACGGCGATGCGATCGTATTTGCGATTAAAAAAGCCTGCGGGCCCGAGATACGAATGACGCAAACACCGGCCCGCCCCTGCGCTGTGGCTTGGGCGAATATCGTATCCATATCATATAACCCACTGAATTAAGTGAATATTTAGCTGTTCATCGAGTCGAAGAAATCGGAATTTGACTTCGTTTGCTTCAATTTTCCGATCAGGAATTCGATTGCATCCGTGGTACCCATCGGGTTCAGGATACGACGCAAGACAAAGGTCTTTTGGAGATCAGTTTTATCAACCAACAGATCTTCTTTTCGTGTGCCGGACTTGAGGATATCCATCGCAGGGAAGACGCGTTTGTCTGCGATCTTGCGATCGAGGACGATTTCGGAGTTACCGGTCCCTTTGAATTCCTCAAAGATGACTTCGTCCATGCGGCTGCCGGTGTCGATCAGGGCGGTCGCGATAATGGTCAGCGACCCACCCTCTTCGATATTACGCGCGGCGCCAAAGAATCGTTTAGGACGTTGTAGCGCATTCGCATCAACCCCACCGGTCAGGACTTTACCCGATGATGGTACAACAGTGTTAAAGGCGCGGCCCAAACGGGTGATCGAGTCTAGCAAGATTACGACGTCGCGCTTGTGTTCAACGAGACGTTTTGCCTTTTCAATGACCATTTCGGACACGGCAACGTGACGGGTTGCAGGCTCGTCGAAAGTCGAGGAGACGACCTCCCCTTTGACACTACGCTGCATATCAGTGACTTCTTCGGGACGTTCATCGATCAGCAAAACGATCAAATAGCACTCTGGGTGGTTCTTTTCGATCGAATTGGCGATATTTTGCAGCAGAACGGTTTTACCAGTCCGTGGCGGCGCCACGATCAAACAACGTTGGCCTTTACCAATGGGCGACACCAGATCGATGATACGTGCCGAGCGGTCCTTGATCGTCGGATCATCCACCTCCATCGTGAGACGTTCGTCGGGGTAGAGTGGCGTAAGGTTTTCAAATGCAACCTTGTGCCGTGCTTTTTCGGGCGCCTCAAAGTTGATTTTGGTCACTTCAGTCAGTGCAAAGTAACGTTCGGTATCATCCGGCGCCTTGATCAAACCTTCGATCGTGTCCCCCGTGCGCAGCGAATGCTGGCGGATCATCTCGGGCGAAACATAAATATCATCGGGGCCTGGCAGGTAGTTTGCCTCGGGCGAGCGCAGGAACCCGAAGCCGTCCTGCAATACTTCCAGCACACCATCGCCAGAGATTTCCCACCCTTCATCCGCGCGTTCGCGCAGGATCTGGAACATCATCTCGCCTTTACGCATCGTAGATGCGTTTTCGATCTCAAGCTCTTCGGCCATCGCCAAAAGATTCTTAGGCGTCTGCGCCTTTAGATCGGCAAGGTTAAGTGTTTCAGTTGTCATGGAAATATCCTGTTCCGGTCCCGGAATACGGGCGGGTCGTGTCATAAAAATGGGCAGATTAATACAAACCCCGGACGGGGTGCAGCAAACACATACTCAGATTTGCCGGTTTCGTCAATCAGCTTAGAATTTCACGACGACCGAGAACACTATGATGATCATCAGCAGCGTCGGTACTTCGTTCATGATCCGGTAACGTTTACCGCTTAGGCTGTTCTCACCGGCTGCAAAGGCCCGCACACGCCCGACAAGCCACCCGTGAAAGCCCGTCATCGCAAACACGCTGGCGCCCTTCGTCCACGGCCAGACAGCGGCCCAATCAACGATGCCGGGCGTCAGAACCAGCGCCAGCCCAAAGATCCACGTGCCGATCATCGCAGGACGCATGATGACTGTGGCCAGCTTGTACTCCATCATTTTGAAAAGATCATGGGTTTGGCCAGTTTGGCCTACCTGCTCTGTATGATGCACGAGAAGGCGCGGCAGATAAAATAGCGCTGCCATCCACGAAATGACCGAAATGATATGAAGCGATTTTACCCAAGGATAGGCGATGGCAAGCAGGTCGGTCATGTCAGACTCCGGTTTGGGCCTTCTTACTAATATAAATAAGAAAAGAAGAAAGATGATGATGTAAGTAGGGAGACCATTTTCTGTGGATTACTGTTTTGTACCTCGATTTATCCACCTGTGTACTTCGTAAATCCTCTGACAGTGATAAGTCACAGGATGTCAAATTAAAATTATTATTTTCAGTGGGTTATTCGAAAAAAAATCGGGGGATAAACTGTGTAGGTCTGTGGATAAGCTTGGGATTAACTCCGTTCAGGGGAATTCGGATTTATCCTTATGCCTGCCCGTATAAAACGGGAAATTCCGGCTGGAGGGCATGGGTTTTCCCGACGGTTTTGCGGACCCTCGCCATTCGGGGGAAAAATCCCTAAGAACTTCCTAGCGTCGCACACAGGTTTATCCCCATGCCCCAACGTCTCATTCTCGCCTCCGGCTCGTCGATCCGGTCACAGTTGCTGCAACAGGCTTGCGTCCCTCACGAGGTGAGCGTCGCCCAAATTGATGAACAAATGATTAAGATGGCCCTGCTGTCAGAGCAGGCGCCCCCACGCGACATCGCCGATACACTGGCAGAGATGAAAGCCCGCAAGGTCAGCGACAAGACCCCCGGCGCGCTGGTACTAGGCTGCGATCAAGTGCTCGACCATCGCGGCACGCTGCTGTCGAAACCCGCCACGCCCGACGAAGCGATCGCGCAGCTGAAATCCCTGCGGGGTGATCGCCATAGTTTGTTGTCCGCTGCGGTTATCGTCGAAGACGGCAAACCGATCTGGCGCCATGTGGGTCAGGTGCGCTTGCGGATGCGCGATGCTTCGGATGACTATATACACGACTACGTCGCGCGAAACTGGGACAGTATTAGCCACGCGGTTGGAGCCTATAAGCTGGAGGAAGAAGGCGTCAGGCTGTTCAGCGGCATTGAAGGGGATTACTTTAATGTCCTAGGGTTACCCCTGCTTGAATTGTTGAATTATCTGACGCTACGGGGGGATCTATCCGCATGAGCTTGGCAAAAATACCGCTAGCAGGTGTGATCGGGTCGCCGATTGCCCATTCAAAATCCCCACAGATCCATGGCCATTGGCTGAAAACGCATGGCCTGCAGGGGGCCTATATCCCGCTACACGTCGAACCCGACGATTTGCGCCAAACGCTTGAGGTGATGCCGAAAATGGGGTTCGTTGGGGCCAATGTCACGATCCCTCATAAGGAAGCTGTGATCGAGATCGCGGACATCATAACGGATCGTGCTGCGATGATTGGTGCGGTGAACACGATTACCTTTCGCGCCGATGGAAAAATCCAGGGCGATAATACGGACGGCTACGGGTTTATTGAAAACCTGAAAGCCGGTGCACCGGATTGGGTGCCATCGTCTGGCCCCGCATGCGTGTTTGGCGCCGGTGGCGCTGCGCGGGCCGTGATCTGGTCGTTGCTGGATGCGGGCGTGCCTGAAATTCTGCTTTCTAACCGCACCCGAGAGCGGGCCGAGCGCTTACGCTCGGTGTTTGGAAACCGGGTGACCGTCTATGATTGGTCGCAGGCTGGCACGATGGTGGGCCATGCCGCTTTGGTGGTGAACACCACGTCGCTTGGGATGATCGGCAAGTCAGAGCTGCGCGTGCCGCTGAGCGGGCTGCGCGCAGACACGGTCGTTACGGATCTCGTCTATGCGCCGCTAAAGACAAGCCTATTGGCGGCGGCCGAAGCGGCGGGATGCGTCACTGTTGATGGTTTAGGCATGCTTTTGCATCAGGCGGTGCCGGGGTTCGAACGGTGGTTTGGCGCGCGTCCTATCGTGGATCACGAAACACGCTTGGCGGCGTTGCGCTGATGTTTCTACTGGGTCTGACCGGGTCGATCGGCATGGGGAAATCGACCACCGCAAAAATGTTCGCTGAACTGGGCTGTGCCGTTTGGGACGCCGATGCCGCTGTGCATCGTCTTTATGCCAAAGAGGGCGCCGCAGTTGCTGCCTTTCAAAAGGAGTTGCCCGTTGCCGTCGTCGCGGGCGAAGTATCACGACCCGCGCTGAAAAACTTGATTGATGCGGACTCGACCGTATTGAAAAAGATCGAAGCCATTGTGCACCCGCTGGTTGGCGAAGATCGCGCGGCTTTTCTGGCCGATACCAAGGCAGAGATTGTTGTGCTTGATATCCCGTTGATTTTTGAAACCGGCGGCAACAAACGCATGGATGCGGTTGCCTGCGTTACCGTTTCGGCGGAAATCCAGCAAAGGCGGGTGATGGAACGCGGCACAATGACGCTTGAACAGTTCGAAAACATGCGCGCCAAACAGATGCCAAACGATGAAAAATGCGCTTTGGCCGACTATGTGATTGAAACAGACACCCTGCCCCATGCCCGCGCGCAGGTGCAGGCCGTTATCGACGATATCAAAGGAAAGCTGTCCCATGCGTGAGATTGTGCTGGATACGGAAACCACCGGATTCGACCCTCAAGGCGGCGATAGGATCGTAGAAATCGGCGCGGTTGAACTGATCGGGCATGTGGCGACGGGCAATACCTATCACCAGTATATCAATCCCGAGCGCAGCATGCCCGCCGAGGCATTCGAGGTGCACGGGCTAGGCGACGAGTTCCTGCGCGATAAACCCAAGTTTGCGCAGATCGGGCAGGAATTTCTGGATTTCATCGGCGATTCAAAGCTGGTGATCCACAATGCGGCCTTTGACATCAAATTCCTGAATGCTGAACTCAAGTGGATGGGCCTGCCCCAGATCCCATGGGAACAGGCGCTGGATACGCTTGCCATCGCACGCAAACGCTTTCCTGGGTCGCCGGCGTCGCTGGATGCGCTCTGCCGTCGTTTCGGCATCGACAACGCATCGCGCACGCTGCACGGGGCTTTGCTTGATAGTGAAATTCTCGCGGAGGTGTATCTTGAACTGATTGGCGGGCGGCAGCCTGATTTCGGTCTGTCGACCAAGCCAGAGCGCAAAGAAGGTGATACCACCCCTGACTGGACACCCAAACCGCGCCCGACGCCCCTGCCCTCGCGGATTACCCCGCAAGAGACTGCCGCCCATACCGAATTTGTCGATAAACTGGGCGACAGCGCTGTGTGGAAGACGCTTTAGGCGTCTGCTTTTTGTGTATTCTCGGTCTGACGGCGCGCGATTTCGTTGCGATACAGCGCGACAAAGTCGATGTTTTCGAGGTTCAGCGGCGGGAAGCCACCGTCGCGGGTCACATCGCTTACAACACGGCGCAGGAACGGGAAAATCATCCGTGGGCATTCGATCAGCAAGAACGGGTGCATCTGATCTTCTGGCACGTTTTCGACGTGGAAAATCCCGACATAGTCGATTTCAAGCAAGAACAGCGTCGCGTCGCCGCCTTTGGCCTTTGATGTCACCTTGAGCTTGATCGCGGATTCATACTGGTTGTCAGCAGACCGCTTTTTCGCATCCAGATTGACCTGAACCTGCACGTCTGGCTGCACATCCGTTGGCGCGCCTTTTTGTGCCATGATGTTTTCAAACGACATATCGCGGATGAACTGACCCAGAATGCGCATCTGCGGCTGTGCGGCTTGGGTCGGTTGTGTTGCTTCTTCTTCAGCCATTCAAAGGCTCCTTAAGACAATAAACTCATTTCGTAAGGGTTATCAGATCGCTTGGCCGCGCTCAATGGCCCGCCTTAATGGTCCGTCCAGCCCGACGGGCGCTTGGGCCCGCGGTCTTGCTCTGACAGCTCGTGATATTCGCCGTCGATAACATCGCCCTGCATCGGACGATGGGGCTGTGGGCGCCGTGGCCCTGTGGTGCCGCCCATATGAACGCCGGAAACCTTAACCTTGCTCCGGACCGCTTGGAAGGCTGCTGTGCGCACGCCTGGGACCAAAAGGGCAAAGCCGATAGCGTCAGTGAAAAAACCCGGTGTCAGCAGCAAGGCGCCGGCAAACAGGATCATCGCGCCATGCACCAGCGGTTCGGTCGGGTCGCGGACTTCAGACAGGGAGGATTTGATCTGGCCAAGCGCCAGGGCCCCCTGTGCACGCATCAAATACGTCCCGATGATTGCTGTCGTCACAACAATCGCCAAGGTCCAGCCGAGGCCAATCGCCCCACCCACTTGAATGAACAACGTTATTTCTATCAGCGGTACGGCAATAAAAGCTAAAAACAGCCACATGGCAGGCGTCCTTTCCTATGGGCCAGAGTGGACTTGGCCCTGTTCACACCCTACATAGGGGCACTAGACCGACGTTTCCATGTTTCTTAGCACGAGGTACCTATGAATTCGCCCATGATACAGCTTCTGGTACTGGCCGCTATTGCCGTGTTCCTGATCCTGCGGCTCAAGAATGTGCTTGGCACACGCACCGGTTTTGAAAAGCCGGCCGAGGTCAGCGAGAAACCCGAACGCCCCAGCGGCCCCGCGTTCGAAGTCATCGAAGGTGGCCCTGATCTGGATATTACCGATCACGCGCCCGAAGGGTCCGACACTGCGCTCGCTCTGGCCGAGATGAAGCGGATCGAGCCGTCCTTCGGGGTCAGCGACTTTTTGGGCGGCGCCCGCGGTGCCTATGAGATGATCGTGATGGGCTACGAACACGGTAATCTGGACGAAATCAAACCCTTCCTGTCGGAAGAGATCTACGAAAGCTTTGTTGAAGGCGTCGCCGCGCGCGAAGATCAAGGCCTGACCGTGGAAAGCCACTTTATCGGCATCCGCGAGATGGAGCTTGAGAGCGCCACGATGGACAAAACCACCAACGAGGCGGAGCTGACGATCCGTTTCGTGGCCGAGCTGACGTCGGTCGTGAAAGACCGCGACGGTGAAGTCGTCGAAGGCAGCACGACAGAGGTCAATCGTCAAAAAGACACTTGGGTGTTTGCCCGTGTCATGGGCTCGGATGATCCAAATTGGCTGCTTGTTTCTACAGACGGTTAAAAAGTGCCTGTGCGGGTGCATTTCTGTGGGCGGGCCTGATGGCACCGCCCGCTTCTGCGACCGATGTGTCCTATAGCATCCTGTCGTTTGACCAGCTTGACGGCTGGCAAACCGACGACCATGCCGCAGCGTTGCGCACCTTTGTAAACACCTGCGGCGATATGAAGAGCGTGGATTGGCGCAATATCTGCGCCTATGCCAAGTCCGATCCCGACCCGCGCCAGTTCTTTGAACTGCTGTTCCGGCCCGTGTTGATCGAAGACGGTGCCGAGGCGATGTTCACCGGCTATTTCGAACCCGAACTTGATGGTGATCTCTACCCGTCTGACCGCTATCGCTATCCGGTATATGCCATGCCGCCAGAGGCAAAAGAGAATAACCCATGGCTGCCGCGCCGCGATATTCTGGACACCGATGTGATGAAGGGGCGCGGCCTTGAAATCGCCTATGTCGACGACCCGGTCGAACTTTTCTTTCTTCAAATTCAAGGGTCTGGCCGGATCAAATTGCCCGACGGCAGCTATCGGCGTGTGGGCTATCGTGGTGCGAACGGCCACCCGTACCGGTCGATCGGCGTCGAACTGGTACGCCGTGGTGTCTATGATCCGCATCAGGTCAGCGCCGAGGTGATCAAGAATTGGGTCCGCCGGAACCCCGAAGACGGGCGCGAACTGCTGTACCACAATCCGTCCTATGTGTTTTTCCGCGAGGTCAGTCAGGTACCTGCCGACCAAGGGCCGCTTGGCGCGATGAACCGGTCCGTGACAACCCTGCGCACCATCGCCGTTGACCCCAAATTTGTACCTCTCGGGGCGCCTGTCTGGATCGAAAAACAGGGGAAGGAACCCATGCACCGCTTGATGATCGCGCAAGATACCGGGTCGGCGATCAAGGGCGCGCAGCGGGCGGATGTGTTCTTTGGCACTGGTGACGAGGCAGGCCGTGCGGCCGGAAAGCTGCGCGACCCTGGCCGGATGATGGTCCTGATGCCGATCCAGCGGGCTTACGCCCTTCTGCCGGAGCCGCTGCTATGACCCGAAAACGCTTGAACAAGGATGATCTTTCCCTTTGGAAAAAGGTGGCAGAGCGGACAGAGAAGCTCGACGTTGACAAGCTGTTCCGCGCCGAAATCGACGGCGCCGCTGCTCTCAAGGGCCCTGCCCCGACGCCGCCGCAGATCCGCAAGACGACCTCTGTCCTGCTGGGCAAGCCCAATCCCAAACCACGGCGCAACACCCATGATCTGGTGCCTTCGTTGCCTGAACAAATGCGCCAGTCGCCGGTTCAGATGGATTCAAAAGCCTTCGGCAAGCTCAAGCGCGGCAAGATGCGCCCCGAAGGGCGGATCGACCTGCACGGCATGACGCTGGACCGCGCCCATCCTGCCCTGACCAAATTCATCCTCGGGTCTCACGCTAAGGGGCGGCGCCTTGTGTTGGTGATCACCGGCAAGGGCAAGATGCGCGACGAAGGCGGCCCGATCCCCGTGCGCCACGGCGTGCTGCGCCATCAGGTGCCGCAATGGCTGTCGATGCCGCCGCTCTCGTCTGCGGTGTTGCAGGTCAGCCAGGCGCACATTAGCCACGGCGGCGGCGGCGCCTACTACGTTTACCTGCGTCGCCACCGGTAACGATCCCTAGGGGGTTACCAACCGCTTGCGATACAGCAGTACGCCGGCGGTCGCCATGATCGCTGCGATGACATAATAAATTGCGATCGGGATCATCTGCTGTGGAAAATCAACGCCCAGATCAATGAAAAGCCCCGTCACGCCCGGCCCAATGGCCGATCCAAAGACCATCAGCGCGGCCCCCACGGCCTTGATCGACCCGATATAGCGTGTGCCATAAAATTCGGCCCAGAACACAGAGGTCGCAGTCGCCTGCATGCCCTGCCCCACGCCAAAGATCATCAACCCCACACCCGCCATTGCGATGGTATCGGCAAAGGCCAGAACCGCGAATGACACGGCAAAAGGCAGCATCTGCACAGGTGTCACCCGCGTCACGCCGAACCGGTCAATGGCCCAGCCCGACACAAAGGTGGCGATCACTGATGTCACTGTATAAAGCGGCATCAGCGCGACAAAGCTGACCAGTGTCCAGCCTTTCACCTCTGTCAGGTGGACTTGCTGAAAGAACAGCGCCGTGCCCCACGCGGCAGGCCCGATGACTAAGGGGATCATCAGCCAGAACAGCCCGTGCTGGAACATCTGCATCCGTGTCCAGTGTTGGCCGTCCATCCCCGCCGATTGCGTGCTTTGCGCCATGGATTGCGGTGTGCGTTCTTGCTGCAGCAATAGCAGCATGACAGGCATGGTGATCACCACCAGTACAGCTGCCAGCACCCAGAGGCTGCGCCAGTGGAAACTGGCAAAAAGGGCGACGAACACAACGGGCAAGATCGCCTGACCCGCTGCAAACCCCATTGACGACAGGGACAAGGCCTTGCCGCGTGCGGCCTCGAACCAGCGGACCATGGCAACGGCACTCAGCTGGGACATCATCCCCTGACCCGACAACCGCAGCGCATAGATGACAAAGATCAGCGCGATCCAGTTCGGCACGGCAGCCATCGCCAGACAGGCCCCCGCCAACGCGACCATCACCCAGAACGACAAACGGCGTACCCGAAACCTGTCAGTAAGCACACCGGCCCAGACCATCGTGATCGCCGAGAGCGTCGTGCCGATGGTATAGATCCCGCCCCATTGACCGTCAGACAGGCCAAAGCTGCCCTTAATCTCGCCTGCGAAAAGCGAGATGAAATAGGTTTGCCCATAGGCCGACGTGAATGTCAGTAGGAAACCCGCCAACAAGAACACCCAATTGGCGCGGATAAATCTGAAGTATGCCATGCGCCATCCTTCTCAGGCGCATGGCATATTGAAAAGCCCTAAAGAACGTAGCGCGACAGATCGGTGGATCGCGTCAGCTCGCCCAGATTCTTTTCGACGAAGTCGCCGTCGACGGTGATCTTTTCGCCGGTGCGATCCGGTGCGCTGAACGACAGCTCTTCAAAGACGCGCTCCATCACGGTGTACAGGCGCCGTGCCCCGATGTTTTCGATGGACTGGTTCACATCGGCCGCAATCTTGGCCAGTGCCTTGATGCCTTCGTCGGTGAACGTGACCTCGACTTCTTCGGTGCCCATCAGCGCGGTATATTGCAGCGTCAGCGCGTTATCGGTTTCGGTCAGGATGCGAACGAAATCATCTTCCGTCAGCGCACGCAGTTCAACTCGGATCGGCAAACGACCCTGTAGTTCGGGCAACAGATCCGACGGTTTGGCAATGTGGAAGGCACCCGAGGCGATAAACAGGATATGATCCGTTTTCACCGGCCCGTGTTTGGTCGATACGGTAGTGCCTTCGATCAGGGGCAGCAGGTCGCGCTGCACGCCTTCACGGCTGACATCGCCGCCACGCGCATCAGAGCGGGCGCACACCTTGTCGATCTCGTCCAGAAACACGATGCCGTTCTGCTCCACAGACTCGATTGCCGCGCGGTTGACGGTTTCGTCATCCAGCAGCTTGTCGGCCTCTTCGCTGATCAGCACCTCGTAACTTTCGGACACCGAAAGACGCTTCTTGACCGTCCGACCGCCCATGGCTTTGCCAAACAGGTCGCCAATGTTCATCATCCCCATGCCACCGCCGGGTTGCCCGGGGATATCCATGGTGGGAAACGGGCTAGAGGTGTCGGCGACTTCAAGTTCGATCATCGTGTCGTCCAGCTCGCCCGCTTTCAGCTTTTTGCGGAACATGTCACGGGTGCCTTCGCGGGCATCTTTGCCAGAAATCGCGTCCACCACGCGTTCTTCGGCGGCCTTATGGGCGCTGACCTTTACGTCTTCGCGCATGTGTTCGCGGGTCATCACAATGGCACTATCGATCAGATCGCGAATGATCTGTTCGACATCGCGCCCGACATAGCCGACTTCGGTGAACTTTGTAGCTTCCACCTTGAGGAACGGCGCGCGCGCCAGTTTTGCCAAGCGGCGGCTGATTTCGGTTTTACCGACGCCGGTAGGCCCGATCATCAGGATGTTTTTGGGGTATACTTCGTCGCGCAGATCATCGCCCAACTGCTTGCGGCGCCAGCGGTTGCGCAGGGCCACGGCCACGGCGCGTTTGGCGTCGTTCTGGCCGATGATAAAACGATCAAGTTCGGATACGATTTCGCGGGGGGTAAGATCGGTCATTGTGAGATTTTCTCCACCGTGAGGTTGCCATTGGTATAAACACAGATGTCAGACGCGATCTTCATCGCGTCGCGTGCGACGGTTTCGGCGTCGCGGTCGCTGTCCATCATGCCGCGCGCGGCGGCCAGTGCATAATTCCCGCCCGACCCGATGGCCGCGACAGAATGTTCGGGTTCCAGCACATCACCCGCGCCAGTGATCACCAGCAGTTCACGTCCGTCTGAAACGATCAGCATCGCTTCGAGCTTTTGCAAGTATTTATCGGTGCGCCAGTCCTTGGCAAGCTCGACACTGGCCCGCGCCAATTGACCCGGCGTCGCCTCCAGCTTGGCTTCAAGCCGTTCCAGCAGCGTGAAAGCATCAGCGGTCGATCCGGCAAAGCCCGCCACAACGTCAAACCCGCCGGGGCTGAGACGGCGCACCTTGCGCGCGGTTCCTTTGATCACGGTCTGGCCAAGGCTAACCTGACCGTCGCCCGCGATCACGACTTCGCCGTCTTTCTTCACACCGATGATGGTGGTCCCGTGCCAGCCGGGGAATTCTTGCTTTGACATGTAGCCTCCATAGTTCAAACCTATATGAAAACCCCGCCGCTGTTTCGCAAGGCTATTGTCCGGAAAGGATTTGAATGCCACCGGTAGACGACCTAAAAGTCGAGGCTTTTCAAATGTTTGGCAGATTGGCCGCAAAGGCAGGTCTTGCGGCAGAAACCTATGTTTGTGGCGCGGAGTGGATCAAGCACGATCAGAACCAACGCCAGATCGTGCAGCGGTATGACGGGCGCGATAGTGCTGCAGTTGTATTAAAATACGTGGCACGCCCTGCGGATACCGACGAGTTCACCGCGATGCTGGGGGCGCATCAGGCGGCCTGTGACGCGCTGGACGCGATACCCGCCTATACGGTGCCGCAGATATTAGCGGCGGATAGCGAGGCGCAGGCCTATCTGATGCGTTTTGCCAAGGGCGACACGTTTCTGGACCTGTGTCGCCAGACAGACGATCACGCGCCCTTGCTGCGCCGTGCGGGTGGCTGGCTGGCGGCGTTTCACGGGGCCACGGTGCAGGGCACACGCCCGTTCCAGCCGCACTTTATGGTCAATCACCTGCAGCGGTTGGTGGCGCGTGTCGAAAGTGGCCAGCGTCGCATCAATGGCAAGCAGCGCTTTGCAGCTTATGTGGACCGTATTGCCGATTATGCACCGCAAGCCCAAGGGCACGCGGGCAGCATCGCGGCCAAACATGGTGATCTTAACGGGCTTAATCTGGTGATGTCAGTGGATGAAACTGCTGCGTTCGACTTTTCAGCGACCACACCATCGCCTGTGGGATATGACATCGCGCGATTGCTGCAAAGCTATACCCAGATGGCAGGTGACCTTGACGCATTGCCCAAGGGATACGCCGTACCCCCCGCCGCATGGGAGGCATTTTTCCAAGGATACACCCTTGTGCCGCCCGATGATCCCACGGTGCAATTTCTAACGCGGGTGCAAATTTTAACCGACTGGAACCGCATTCAGGAACATGCCTCGCTCGCCAATGTGATGCGGTTCGAGCGGATCAAAAAAATAGCGCGCCAAGCTTTTGCCTGACGCGCCAAATAATGTGCTTGCTGCAGGTGTGGCAGCTTAGATCGACTCTTCGATCCAGCCTTGCAGTGCCGCCTTGGGGCGGGCGCCGGCCAGGTTTGATACGACTTCGCCGTTCTTGAAAATGAACAGGGCAGGGATACCGCGCACACCCATTTGGGCGGGGCTGTTGGGGTTTTCGTCAACGTTGACTTTGACGATCTTTACCTTGCCATCCATCTCGGCGGAGAGTTCCTCCAGCGCGGGGCCGATTTGCTTACAGGGGCCGCACCATTCAGCCCAGAAATCCACCACGACGGGGATATCGGAATTCTTAACTTCTGCGTCGAATGTTGCGTCTGTGACTGCGACGGTTGCCATTTTGCTGCTCCTGCACGGGGGTTGGTTAGAGTGGGAACCTATGTAGCCCCATGCGTCCCGTCAAGATCGCGCACCCGCGATAGGGCGTTTGTGATCAGCGCATCGGGCAGTTCCATCAGCGCAGCAGTACGCGTCCACAAGATCGCAGTGCGAATACGGTGGTCGGGAAACACCTGCGCCAGTGCTGCGGCATAGGCCCCCATCTGGCGCAAAATCCCTTCGGGACAGCGATCGGGCGTGTCTGGCACCACGCGGTTGGTTTTGTAATCCACCAGCAACACATCCGTATCGGATACGAGCAGCCGGTCGATTGTGCCATGCAGGCGCGCGCTGCCCAACGGCGCAGTAATCGGGACCTCGGCCAATGCATCCTTGCCAAAGACATGCGCAATGGCGGGCGTATCGAGTACGGCAATCGCCTCTTTCAAGGCAGCCTGAGCTGTCACATCATCATACCCTTGGGCCAAGGTTTGTAGAACGCCGTTCCACCGGTCGCTTTGCATCATCGGCAGTGTTTCCAGCATCTTATGGACCAGATTGCCGTATGACTTCGCCTCTGCCTCTGACTGACCATCGTCACCGGGCAGGGCCTTGGCACCGCCCAGATCAGAGGGGGCCAGCGTTTTGGAGCGTAGCGGAATATCGGTAAGGGGCGTGCTGAAAACAGGCCCTAACACTGGCGTTGTATGGGTTTTAGGGGCGGTATCAACCACCGGCAGCGCATCCCAGTCGCCATGTTCAAAGCGCATTCCGCCCGAGCTACCTACCGGTTTTGCACCGGCCTGACTCATCGCGGCGCCAACCATCTGATACCAGCTATTGCCATCTTTGGGCAGATCACCCGCTGCCGCGACGATCAGCCATTTTTCGGCACGCGTCATTGCCACGTAAAGCAGCCGCAACCGTTCTGCCATTTCGCGTGCCTTGCGGTCGTCCAGCGCACCGCGCATCGCGGCCGGCATGTCACCTTCGGACAGTTTCCACACAGGCGTGTCGCCGATCTTGATGATCTCGTCGCGGATCACCAACGGGCGCTTGCCGGTATCCGGCAGGATCACGATCGGTGCCTCAAGCCCCTTGGCCCCATGCACGGTCATCACCCGCACCTGATCTGACGCGTTATCAATCTGGCGCTTGATCTCGAGGTCGTCGGTCTGCATCCACACCAGAAACCCCGTGAGGCTGGGGACCGCGCCGCGCTCGTATGAAAGCGCCTGCGAGAGCATGGCATTGATCCCGTCTTCCGCCTCTGATCCCAGCCGCGCCAGCAGTTTGCGGCGCCCGTCGTGGCGGGTGAGGATGCGTTCAATCAGGTCATAGGGTCGCAGGAAATCGACCTGCGCCCGCAAATCCCGCAGGATCGCGACGGTTTCGGGATATGCGTCGCTGCTGCGCAACGCCTGCCACAGGTGATCTTCCTTGCGGTAGTGGGACAGGGTGAACAACATCTGCTCTGTCCAGCCAAACAGAGGCGATTTCAGCGCCGTCGCCAGCGACAGGCTATCCTCGGGCGTGGCAAGAAACGACAGCAGCGCCGCCAGATCCTTGACCGCCAGTTCGGCCCCGACCTTCAGCCGGTCCGCGCCCGCAATCGGCACACCGGCCGTTTTGCACGCGCGAATGATTTCCGAGAACAGATCACTGCGCCGCTGCACAAGGATCAAAAAGTCACCGGCCCGAATACGCCGCCGCGCAAAGGCACCAGGGGTATCGGTATCGACGGGCAGATAATGTTCGCCTTCGGTCAGTTCCTTAATCTGCGACGCGACCTGATCGGCCAGAACGACCGTATGGTGATGCGCAGACTTTTGATCCACTGGATCAGACCACTCACGATCATCGGGTTCATCGGTTTTCTCGACCACGGGCCAAAGATCAACACGGCCGGGCAGGGCGGATTTGAACGCCTTATGCGCGGCGTCTGCCTGAAACCCTGCGTCGGTATGGGGGGCCAGCGTGGTATCTACCAGTTGCAGGATCGCCGAGGACGATCGGAACGAATACTCAAGGCTGCGCCGCTGGAAAGTCTGGCCGGCTTGGGTGATTTTTTGCTCGAACAGGTCCTGTTTGTGGTCGAATTCACGGGGGTCGGCGCCCTGAAAGGAATAGATCGACTGCTTTTTATCACCGACGACAAACAGCGTGCGGTCTTCTTCTTCGCGGGCACCGTCGCCGCTATAGAACTCATCGGCCAGCCGTTCGATGACATCCCATTGGCGCGGGCTGGTGTCCTGCGCTTCATCTACCAGAATATGATCAATGCCACCGTCGATCCGGTAAAGCACCCATGCCGCAACCGCCGGATTGGTCAGCAACGCCCGTGCCTTGAGGATAAGATCATCAAAATCCAGCCAGCCGCGTTTTTGTTTCTCGCGGGCATAAATCTCGAGAAACCGCTGCGCAAATTGGTGCAGCACATGAGTCTTCTGCGCAGCCCGCAGTGCCAGCCGCGCGTCCCGGGCATCTTCGACCCGTCGCATCAGATCATCGACCTGCGGCATCAGATCAAACAGCAGCTTTTGGGTCGGTTTGGTGGGCAGGCTGCCGACCTTGGCGGTAAAGGGTTCCTTGGCGCCCGCACCGGTCAGCATCACGTCTTCCAGAACGGGCAGGGCGGTGATGTCCATCGTCTGAATCGTGGCCAGCTTTTCCGCAGCCTTTCCGTCCAGCCCCCCCTTAGCCCGCATCGGCGGGATCATCTGTTCAAGGATCATCGCCTCTGACCCTAGAAACACCGAGGCCGTGATCTTGTCTTCAGTCAGATCGGCGGGTTGGTCGAACAGCGCCAGCACCTCTTCCCACGACAATACATCGGAAAAACCTTCACGTTGGCCGACGATACTGCGGGTGAGCTTGCTGAAATCCTCGCCCGTGTACATCCGTGCCAGCGTGGTGATCAGCCCAGCATCCTGCCCCTCTGCCATCGTGTCCACGATCTCGGCCCGCAACAGATCGGCGGCGCGGTCTTCGATCTCGGTGAACTGGGGGCTCACCCCTGCCTCTAGCGGAAAGCGCCGTAATAGAGACGCACAAAACGAGTGAATGGTCTGAATTTTCAGCCCGCCGGGGGTTTCGATCGCGCGGGCAAACAGCGTGCGGGCCATGCGCAGCTTTTCAGGGCTAAAACCGTCTTCGACGCCTAGCTCCGACAGCGAATGCCGCAGGTCAGCGTCGGTCAGCATGGCCCAAGCGCCCAACCGTTTGAATAGCCGGTTCTGCATCTCGGAGGCGGCGGCCTTGGTATAGGTCAGACACAGGATATGCTGCGGCTCAACCCCGTTCAGCAACAGCCGCGCCACGCGGTCGGTCAGCACGCGGGTCTTGCCCGACCCCGCATTCGCCCCCAACCACGTAGAGGCATCGGGCCGCGCCGCGTCGATCTGGGCGCGGGTGGCGTCGTCAAAGGGGGCGGTCATGTCAGATCCTCCGGCGTGGGTTCGGTCGTGGCATCCCATTCACCAAATCGCGCCAACTGATCATAATCGCCTTCAAAGTCTGTGGTTTTAACCATCCGGCGCGCGGTAAAACCCTGTTCATCCGACAGATAGCTAGTGATCAGCGCGTGCAGCTTGGCCAGAACCTCTGCCGGTGGTTCGTCTTCCAGAGGCGCAGGACGTTCCACCGGTTTGCTCCCCAACCCGATATAGGCGGCTTGGGCGACGGGGGCAGGGCCGATCTCCTTGAAGCCGCCTTCTTCGACCATCGCGGCCTCTAGCAGCAATTGCTTATCAAAGGCCTTCTGTTCGGCCACACTGGGCGGCGTGCCGGTCTTGTAATCATAGATCAGAATGTCGCCATCTTCCGTGCGGTCGATCCGGTCGGCAAAGCCCGTAAGGGTAAAGCCCAGATCGGGGAAATCGTGACTGCCCTTTGCGGCTTTTTCAAAAGCAGCAGGGGTGGAATAGCTTTGTCGCTGCGTCTCGTTCTCGATGAACCAATCGGCGATGCGTTCGATCTTGGTCAGCCACATGAGACGGGCGGCGGGCCAGGGGGCTTCGGTCTCTAACACGGTTTTGGCAGTCTCTAACAAATGGCTTTTCGTCAAAAGCGCCGGGTCCGCTGTGACTGATTTGATGAAACGTTCCATGATCTCGTGCACAATGATGCCGCGCACAGGCGCATCGGGCGACTGCACCAGCGGGTTCAATGCACGCAGTTTCAGGCTGTGTTTGGCGTAGATCGCATAGGGGTCGCGGATCAGGCGTTTGATCTCTGTCACCGACAGCGCATGGGGGCGCGCGGCACGGGGCGGGCGCGGTGACGGGCGCGGCGCGGGGGGCACACGGGTCACGGTTTCCAGCGCGCGCGCCTGATCCAGCCAGTGATCGCCGCGTTTGATCATCGCCTTCCACGCCGCATCACCACCCTGTGCGGGCAGCCCGTTCAGCAGGTTGCCAAGACGGTTCAGCCAGCGCGAAGGCACGGTTTCCGCCTCGTCCGACCGGATCGCGCGGGTCAAACAGACCTCGGGCGCGGCGATGGATTGTTGATAGTCATGCGCAGACAGGCCGATCCGCCGTTCTGGCAGCAGCAATCCGGCTTTCAGGCGCATCTGGCGGTTCAGCCAAGGGTCCGGCGGCGGCGCTTCGGGCAGGCCGGTCAGGATCGCCACCCGCTCCATCATTTTCTCGATCATGGCTTTGGCTTCCCGTTCAGCGCCGCCGCGACCATGGCCTTCGCCTCCTGGGCCTTGACGTGGCTGCGCCCGCCCGTGTAGACGCCGAAGACCCCGGCCAGGACGATGAACTGGTCCCAGGGTATATCGACGTACTCCGTCCCGTTGGCGAGGAAGACCACGCCGAAGGCCAGGGACAGCCAGAACTCGGTGGACTGCTTGCCGGATTTGGGGTCCATGTGAAGCTCCTAATCGAAAATGTACGTATTGCAATTTAGGGTTCTGTGCCGTATAAAGATTTCTACACAGTCACGAGGGGGTGGTGCCCCGCCCGATTGGCTACCAACCAGACGGGTGTCTCGGTGAAGGCGTAACGCGCGAACGTTGGAGAGGCCGTGACAGATTGACCGACGACAAGCGGCCCTGTCGGGAAATACCGGCGG
>LAZR01000196.1_pt1 | contig 62825 bp, 40 predicted proteins | sample 329461 | NCBI WGS metagenome assembly LAZR01 (sample SAMN03002196, study PRJNA259156) | marine sediment metagenome | biome: sea floor; feature: Hydrothermal impacted sediments; material: marine sediment; isolation source: Loki non-amplified sample from Loki's castle hydrothermal vent sediment ... | reverse complement strand
AAATCTAAATTACCTTCTCCCATTCTATTTTTTTCTATAGATAAAAACATTTTATCTTCTGCATTTTTCTTATTTGTATCTTTATCATTCCATATTGTAAGATATATGTCTGCGACCTGGTAGATAGTAGAACTTTGTTTTGCATCATGCATTGTTACTTTATTATTATTTCTATTTTTCTCTGGTTTTGTTATATGTGTTATTAAAAGTATTGGTATTTTTAAATCAACTGCTGAATCTTTTAACATAGACATTGCGCGGCTAGTGTTTTGTGTTGCAAATTTATCATCTTTAACATATCGTTGCAAATTATCAATCATTACAAAATCTATATCATAAAGTTTAACTGCAAGTTCTATAAATTCTTTTAACGTTTTCGGTTCTAACTCTCCTTGTGCACCAGAATAAAAATATATGGGATAATCAACAAAAATATTTTTAACTTTTTTAAATTTTTTATATTCTGTGGGCATAAATTTTATTTATTTTTTCTTTTAAACTTCTAATTTCTTTTTTACTGTAAATACTATTCACAAAATCAACACCATATCTTTTTCCAAGATAAAAACCTATCAATGCAAGGTTTTTTGCGAGAGGAAGTGTTAAATAAACGGAGTCAAGATCTAGAAAAATATTATAGATTAAATGGTGCGATTTATATCTGTGAAGTCAAAAAATTATTACAGCAAGAAAGCTTCTTTCTTAAAGAGAATATTTACGCATATAAAATGGATAGGAAATCATCTATTGATATAGATGAAGACATTGATTTTAAAATAGCCAGTTTATTAATTCCCGATGTTTACTAATCGGCCACATGTAAGCTACAGCCGCTTGTTACAATGATTTATTGAGTTTGAATGAGTTCTTTCTTTAAAAATACTTCAGTATATTTTTTAGCTAATATACTAAATGCAGTAATACCCTTTTTGCTTTTACCTATATTAACTCGTTATCTATCGGTTGAAGAATATGGTCAAATAGCTATGTTTCAACTATTAATTGCAGGGCTTGCAGGTTTAGTTGGTTTGAACACTGTTGGAGCGGCGGGGCGTAAGTTTTACGATAAAAATATAAGTAAATCAGAATTAGCTATTTATAACACGAACTGTCTATGGATACTTGCCTTTACTGCTGTAGTAATTACTCTACTTACTTTGCTATTCAATAAAGAGATTGCTTTGTTGTTATCAATACCTAGTCACTGGGTATATTTGGCTATAACGATATCTTTTAGTTCTTTTATCCTTCAATTTAGGTTGAGCCAATGGCAAATAAGAGGAGAAGCTAAAAAGTACGGTGTGTTACAAGTTAGTAATAGCTTATTTAATTTATGTGGCTCTTTAATATTTGTTGTGGTGCTTTCAATGGGGGCACAAGGTAGAGTTGATGCTTTATTTATAACGGGTATTATCACGGCTATTATTTCTTTTTATCTTCTAGTAAAGCATAAGTTAATCACATTTTCTCTCCCTAATAAAAAAAGTATCTATGAGGCACTCAATTTTGGTGCTCCTTTAGTACCACATATATTTGGAGCTTTTTTACTATCGAGTGCTGACAGGTATGTTATTAACGATAGTTTAGGCCTAGGCGCGGCTGGTGTTTATTTACTTGCTGTTCAACTAAGTAGTGTTCTATCTATAATATTTGATGCCATTAATAAAGCATATGTACCTTGGTTGTTCGAAAGTTTAACGAAGGATGACAGCTCAATAAAGCTTAGTATTGTAAAAAACACCTATAAATATTTTTTATTACTAAGTGTAGTTGCCGTATTTGGGTTTATTATTGGCCCATGGGTAGTTACATTTGTGGCTGGTGATAACTTTAGCGAGGCAGCGACAATTGTTGGCTGGTTGTTACTTGGCCAAGTATTCAGTGGAATGTACTTAATGGTAACTAACTATATATTCTATTCAAAAGAAACAAAGCTATTATCACTTGTAACTATTTTTACAGGTGCGCTAAATGTTTTATTACTATATATGTTAATACCAATGTTTGGGTTAAAAGGAGCCGCATACTCTTTCTGCGCTTCTATGCTAATAAGATTTTTACTAACCTGGTTACTCGCAAATAAAAAAGTAAAAATGCCATGGCTTTTAATTCAGGTAGGTAAATGAAAAAGTTAATAATTGATAATACCTATAGAAGCTTATTAATTTATATGCTTTATGATTCTTCTTGGAAAGGTTATGACTATATATTAGTTAAGGGGCGAATTTCAAATGAGTTTATTTCGCGTTTTAAAGCTAAAGTAAATAATGTTTCAATAACAGATGATTTTCCAATTATCTCTATAAAATCACCGTTAAGTTCTATTTTTAGTAGGTTAAAGTTTTTAAAAAAAATAAAACAGTATGAAGAAATTTACGGAAATGTTTATGAGCTTAAATTAAGAAAAAGCGAGTCTAAATTAATCCAACTCGATGATGGGTTAATGACAAAAAAAATGTTTGAAGGTGAATATAACCGTAAAATAGCACACATAAAATTTAGGAATAACTTTATTTTTAGGCGTTTTTTAAATGTTGATTATAATTTTGATCCGAACAATTTTATGTTTGTTGTACCTGATTCCTATAAAAATAATAAGCAGCTATCATGCGACTTCATTAATTTAAGATCAAAAATAAATAACCTGTCTAATGATGAATATTTAAATATTTGTGAAGTGTATGGTTTTTCTCCTGTTAAATTAAATGGAAAAAGTATTCTTATGCTTCAACCATTTTTTGAAGATAGATTGGTTTCAAGTATCGAATATGAAATCAATATGTATAAAGAAATATTGAAGAAAGAAGGATTGCTAGAGAGTGATATCTACATCAAACCGCATCCTAAAAGTAAAGTTAACTATGTAAAATACTTTAAAAATTCAGAGTTTATTCCTAAAGACTTTCCATATGAACTTTTAGTTAGAAATTCGGCTGAAAATAGGTTTAAAAAAGTCATATCCATAAACTCAAGCGGGATCGAAGAGTTTAAGGATATTTCAGAGGAAGTTATAAATTTTGGGACGAGCAATTTCACTGAATTAGACTTTACTCCAATGATCCGGCTTTGAACCGCATAGCCTAAGAAAAACAACCTAGTCGATAACAGAGAGTTTCATGAAAGTACTTTTTCTATGTAGTAATCTAAATAACACCGGTGGAACAGAAAGAGTTGGCTCTATTATAGCTAATAACTTATCTGACTCAGGCTATGACATATTTTTTGCCAGCCTCATGGAAGGGGACCAACCTGTTTTTCCTATAAATGAAAATATTAAAACATTATCGCTTTTTAGCTCCTCAGGAAAAGCCTTATTTCGCACACCTTTAATTATTCATAGATTAAGGCAAGTTATAAAAGATAATGATATTGATGTTTTAATAGTAATAGAATCTATGTTGGTTCTATTTACTTTACCAGCAGTGTTAGGTTTACCTGTAAAGCATATTTGCTGGGAACATTTTAACTTTAATAGCGATTTAGGCCGAAAAGGTAGAAGGCTAGCTCGTCAGCTAGCTGCTCGCTATTGTGATAGTATTGTTACCTTAACGGAAAGAGATAAAAAATATTGGCTAGCTAATACAAAGCATAACTCTCAAATTACTGCTATTGCAAATCCTTGCCCTTTTAGTGTTCAACCATCTCAGTATAATAGTAAATCTAAAGTAGTATTGAGCGTAGGTCGTTTGGCCCCTCAAAAAGGGTTTGATTTATTACTCTTGGCATGGGTAGAAGTTATAAAGTTGGCACCTGATTGGAAGCTAAAGATTGTAGGTGATGGCGAGAACAAAGCTGAGCTTTCTGCTTTTATTTTAGACAATAATTTAGCAAGCAGCGTAGAACTTGTCGGTAAAACTAATAACATCGAAGAGTACTATAATAATGCAGCGATTTATTGTTTAAGCTCTAGATTTGAGGGCTTTCCTATGGTTCTTTTAGAAACTTTATCGTTTGGTCTTCCTGTAGTGAGTTTTGATTGTGACACAGGCCCAGAAGAAGTGCTCGAAAATACGGGCGGTATATTGGTTAAGCCCAATAATACAGATACTCTTGCATTAGAATTAGTAAAGTTAATAAATAATCAGAACATACGTGAAAGTATGTCAATAATGAGCAAGGCAAAAGCTGTCGAGTATCAACCCAATGCTATAATAAAGCATTGGAACAAGTTATTAGAAGAGCTATAAAGATAACACGTATGAAAAGAATAGTATGAGTATAAATATAAATAAATGTAATCCGCCAATTGTTGTGTCAAAGACAGCTTTTTACTTTTTAGCTGCCTTGTTTTATGGCCTATTATTAGCCTCTCTACCAAACGAACTCTTTAGAGATAGAGATAACTATATTGTTTATGCTCGCAACTTTGATATTATTGCGGGTCAATATAGTGCGTTGACATTTTTTTTTAACGAGCCACTTTTTTTATTTTATAATAAGCTGTTAAGCTTTTTATTTGCGCCAGAATTAGTCCCTAGGGTTAGTGTTTTTTTTATATCCTCTACAGCAGCATATTTCATTTTAAAGTACGCTCGTAACTTGTTGATGATAGTAATTGGTTTTTCTTTACTTTTTTTTGTGTCCTATACATTTCATCTACAGTTAGTAGTTTTAAGGCAGGGAGTGGCGACCATTCTTTTTCTGTGGATTGTTTATTTTTTTTGGGGTCAAAAATCTTTTTTTCCTTTGTGCTTTCTTTTGCTCTTTTTTCATATAAGTTTTGCGATTGTTTTTTTTGTTTTATTTTATGAACATGTCTTAAATTATTTTATTAAAAACATAAAACTAAGGCTATTGTTTTTTTCTTCAACTCTTTTCGCAGTTTCTTTTTTAATGTTAACTATAGCTGCTCTTCTCGGGGTTAGGCAAGCTACAAGCTCCCACTTAATGAATAACACTAATGGTGGTGGTGGGTTTGTTCTATTTGCTTTTCTACTGTTTTTTTTATATTTGAGGGGGTTGAATAATGTATGTAAAACACCATACGGAAAGATAGGGTTGCTGGGAGTTATAGTTTATCTGGTCTTTTATTTTACTATTCCAGTATCGGGCCGGTTGATAAGTATATTTCTTTTATTTTATTATATTTACATTGTTTTGAGTTTGAACCTCAAGGATCTTTTCTCTGCGCTTATATTTCTTATGATAAACGTTGTTTTATGGAGCAATGCTATAACTAATGAGAGTTTAACTGGGCTCGGAGTTAAGTATCTCAGTGTTTTTTAGTTAATAACATCTATAAAGCTGATGGTGTTTTTAGTTTTTCTTTATCAATTAATTTAAGGTCAGCATGAAAGTTTTACTTGTAATTACAGGGTTAGGTATGGGAGGGGCTGAGCATGTTGTTGTAAACATGGCTGATGAGCTAACCAAATTAGGGCATGAAGTTAATATTGTATATCTAACAGGCTCAGCTATCGTGTTACCTGTTAACGACTCAATACAAATCACATCATTAAATATGTCTGGGCCTCGGCAATTTATCTCCGCATACCTAAAATTAAGAGCTGTTGTAAAAGATTTCTGTCCGGATGTAATTCACAGTCATATGTTCCACGCGACTATAATTACTCGTCTTTTAAGACTATCTATTAAAATAAAAAAAATAATAAGTACATCACACAACACTAACGAAGGTGGAAAAGCTAGGATGCTGGCTTACCGGATGACTGACAGATTAACGAATGTATCAACAAATGTCAGTGATGACGCAGTTAATGAGTTGACACGAAAAGGGGCGGTTAAAAAAGGACGAATGATTGCAATTCCAAACGGGATTAATACTGATTACTTTTCTTTTAATGAGAGTAAACGTATTGAAATACGAAGTGAGTTTAGTTTAGGGAGTAAAAAATTATTACTCGCTGTTGGACGTCTTACAGAAGCGAAGGACTACCCTAACTTATTACTGGCTATTCAATTACTAAAAAAACAACGAACTGATTTTAAATTGCTTATCGTTGGGGATGGTCATTTAAAAAGTTATCTAGTAGATATGGTAAGAGAACTTGAGCTAACAGAGTATGTGCAGTTTTTAGGGGTTAGAAATGATATGCCCGATTTAATGTCTGCATCCGACCTATTTGTTTTATCTTCAGCCTGGGAAGGGTTTGGATTAGTTGTGGCTGAGGCAATGGCATGCGAGCGACTAGTTGTAGCAACCGACTGCGGTGGTGTGGGCCAAGTAGCTTCTCCTTATGGATTACTTGTTAAGCCAAAAGATCACATGTCGTTGAATCAAGCAATAAATAATTCTTTAGATATAAGTCAAGAAAAGTCCGCAGATATAGGTGCTTTATCAAGATTACATATTATTAATAATTACTCACTCCATAAGAGTGTAAATTCCTACATAGGCCTTTATGAACATTAATGAATAATGCATAAATTTTAAATGTATATTTAAGTTACTGTTTTTTTTAATGGTAAATTTTAAAACCGAAATTTGTTAAAGGTCTAAAATTTGAAGTTACTTTTTATTATAAATGTAGATTGGTTTTTTATATCGCATCGTTTGCCTATCGCAGTTGAAGCTTTAAATAATGGTTATGATGTAACGATTGCTTGTAATTTTACTGAGCATAAGCAAGAGCTGATTGATATGGGTTTCAAAGTTGTAGATGTGCCCTTCAGCAGAAGTGGTGGTTCTATCGTGAGTGAAGTTAAAACATTAAAAGCAATTCGGGCTCTTATCCAATCACAGAGACCTGATTTAATACATGCCGTAACTATAAAACCTGTACTTTATACTGGTTTAGTGCTTAAAACTATCAGCAAAAAAATCCCGTTTGTTGTTGCAATATCTGGGTTAGGATATGTATTCACAGCAAACTCATTAAGAGCAAAAACAACTAAGTTAATCGCTTCTTTTGTTTATAAAATTGCTCTTTCGCATAAGCTTAAAACAATTATTTTCCAAAATAGGTCAGATGAACAAATTCTTACAAAGGTAGCTAAGTTAGAAGCTAAAGATAAAGTTTTAATTAAAGGTTCTGGTGCGGATTTATCTGTTTATAATCACATTATGGAAATAAACCGTCCACATATTAAAATTGCAATGGCATGTCGTTTATTACGCGAAAAAGGAGTTTATCAATATATTGAAGCTGCCAAAATTGTTAAGGCGCAGTTCCCTAATACACAGTTTTTGCTCATAGGAACTCCCGACTTAGAAAATCCAAATACAGTAAAGCAATCTGAAATTGATAAGTGGGTTAAGGAAGGGGTAATTGATTATTTAGGGCATCGTAATGACATTCCTGCAATTTTCTCAGATGCAAACATTGTTACTCTGCCTTCTTTTTATGGTGAAGGCGTACCAAAAGTCCTGATTGAAGCCGCAGCATGTGGTAGAGCTATTGTAACAACTACAAATCCAGGTTGTAGTGACGCGATAATTAATAACGTAACAGGGCTAGCCGTTCCACCTATGGATGCGAGATCTCTTGCTGATGCTTTTATTAAATTAATAAATAACCCGAATGAACGTATAAAAATGGGAATTAAAGCCCGAGTATTTGCCGAGAAAGAGTTTGATGTTAAAGCTGTCGTGGATACGCACATCAAAGTATATAAAGCATTGGTGGATAATAAACTATGATCGCTATAACTGGCTATAGTGGCTTTGTTGGCACAGAGCTTCTAAAAAAAATAAATACCGAAGAGTGTTTGTTACTAGGGCGCAAACCAATTTTGGGCAACTACAAACATCAATATTTTGACCTTAGTAACCCAGTTCAAGACTTAGACTTGAATGGAATTAAAGTTCTTGTACACTGCGCCGCTCGCGTACACATAATGGACGATAATTCTGCAAACCCAATAGATGAATTTAGAGCTGTAAATACAAAAGGTACGTTAAATTTAGCTGCTCAAGCTGCCGAAGCTGGTGTTAAGCGATTTATATTTGTTAGTACTATCAAGGTAAATGGCGAAAGTACAACCGGTCGTACTCCTTTTAATGAACAAGAAAACGCCCCAGAAGATCCATACGGAGTTTCTAAAGCAGAGGCAGAGCAACAACTACTAGCTTTAGGGCAACAAGCTGATATGGAAATAGTAATAATACGACCGCCTTTAGTATATGGCGAAGGAGTAAAGGCTAACTTTGCATCTTTAATGAGGTTAGTAAATAAAGGGTTTCCTTTACCCTTTAGAGCGATAAATAAAAATAAACGAAGTTTAGTTTCTGTATATAATTTAGTTGATCTAATTAAGATATGTGTTGAGCACCCAGCTGCGGCTAATCAAGTGTTTTTAGTAAGTGATGATCATGACCTTTCTACTGCCGAAATGGTACAATTAATGGCTAAGGTACAGGGTAAGTCGAACTGGGCGCTCCCAGTACCGCCAGCGTTGTTTTCACTTGCTGGTGCAATTTTTGGTAAAAAACAGGTAGTCGATAGGTTAATAGGGTCGCTACAAGTAGATATCACTCACACAAAAATTACACTTAATTGGGCACCACCATATTCAGTTGAAGACGGTTTTAAGTTCTCAGCAAAAATTTAAATAGGTTAATTAATGATTCGTATACTCGACATTTTGTTTTCATTGGTAGGTTTAATATTTGCTATGCCATTTTTAATCATTCTATACGTAATAGGCTTATTCGATACAGGCTCGCCTCTATTTATGCAAGAGCGTATTGGTCGCAATAAAAAACCTTTCACTTTAGTGAAATTTAGAACAATGAGTGTAGATACGGCCTCAGTTGCGAGCCATTTAGCAAGCACTGCATCGATTACACCGTTTGGTGGCTTTTTGCGTAAAACTAAATTAGACGAGCTACCGCAGCTTTGGAATGTACTTAAAGGTGAAATGAGTTTAGTTGGCCCTCGTCCAGGATTATTTAATCAAGAAGAGCTTACCCAAGCACGTGAGGCTAAAAATATATACAATGTTCGCCCGGGTATTACAGGTTTAGCCCAAGTAAACGAGATTGATATGTCTACACCTGAGCTACTGGCTCAGACAGATGAAAAAATGATTGCCACACTTAGCTTAAAGCACTACTTCACTTACATATTACAAACAGTCACAGGGAGTGGCAGTGGGGATAGAGTTAAATAGCTATACTCTCATACATAAATTTACAAAAAATAACCAAATACATAAAGACTATATAAATATTTACATATAGTCTTTAATTATTAAGTTCAATAGTTGTTCATCTTGTAGTAAAATTGTAACCTATAGAATAGTAGCCTTGCTGCTAACTTCAGGGAATTGTACTGTGTTTTTAAAGTTTTTAGTTAATTTACCTCGCCCTCAAAAAAGAGTTGTCTCTCTTGTTATAGATAGTATTTTTATTATTACCGCTTTTTGGCTCGCTTTTCTACTAAGGCTAGACAGTGCCGCAGTGCTAAAAAGTACACACACCTGGATATTGCTTGCTGCTGTATTGCCTCTAAGCTTATTAAGCTTTGTAAAGCTTGGGCTTTATAGAGCTGTATTGCGTTACATGAACACGCAAGCAATGTGGGCTATTATTGGAGGTGTTGTACTTTCAACTGTTTATTTAACCGTTTTATCTTTTTTTCTTAGTGCGCTAGTACCCAGAACAGTCCCGTTTATTTATGCTAGTTTTTGTATTTTATTTGTTGGTGGTGCGAGACTTACAGTGCGGGCTGTTGTTGGGCAAGTAACTATGCGCCGTAAAGAAGGCGTAATTATTTATGGGGCAGGTTCTGCTGGTCGTCAATTAGCGACTGCCTTAGCAAATGGGCCAGAATATTCACCAGTTGCATTTATAGACGACGATCCTAAAAAGCATTTATCGTTAATTCAAGGTATTTGTGTGCACGCACCGTCACAAATTGCTGAAGTTGCAAGGCAAAAGTGTGCGAATAAAATTTTGCTCGCACTTCCTAGCGCTTCAAGAAGTCGCCGAAAAGAAATTTTAAACGCGATAGAAAAATTTAAGTTACAAGTTATGACCATACCAGGAATGGCCGACATTGTATCGGGAACAACTAATCTTGATGAAGTAAAAGATGTTGAGATTGATGACTTGTTAGGTCGTGATTCAGTTCAGCCACGACAAGATCTTATGTCTGCAAATATAGCTGATAAAGTTGTTATGGTTACTGGCGCAGGTGGTTCAATTGGCTCTGAGTTATGTAGGCAAATTATAAAAAATAGCCCTACTAAATTAGTACTCTTCGAGCTTTCTGAGTTTGCCCTTTATGCAATTGAAAAAGAGTTATCAGAGTACTGTATTACTAATGATTTAAAAGTTGAAGTGCTGCCAATTTTAGGTTCAATACAGAATAAAAAACTAGTTGAGTCAACGTTCTCTACTTTTAATGTTGAAACTGTTTATCATGCTGCTGCATATAAACATGTTCCATTAGTAGAGCATAATGTTGTGGAAGGTGTTCGTAACAACGTTTACGGCACATATAATGTAGCTACTGCTGCAATTAATGCTAAAGTAGAAACATTTGTATTAATTTCAACAGATAAAGCTGTTCGCCCAACTAATATTATGGGCACTACAAAACGTATGGCAGAGCTTGTGCTGCAGGGACTATCTGAAATTCAAAATACCACTCGTTTTACTATGGTGAGATTTGGCAATGTTTTGGGGTCGTCGGGTTCTGTTGTACCATTATTTAGAAAGCAAATTAAAGCGGGTGGCCCTATAACGCTAACCCACCAAGATATAACTCGCTATTTTATGACTATCCCCGAAGCTGCTCAGTTAGTTATTCAAGCCGGAGCAATGGGAGTTGGTAGCGACGTGTTTGTACTCGATATGGGGGAGCCTGTAAAAATAAAAGACTTAGCAATTAAAATGGTGCACTTGTCTGGGCTTGAAGTTAAACACGAAAAACGCCCTAATGGCGATATAGAAATAAAATGTACAGGTTTACGCCCCGGCGAAAAGCTCTTTGAAGAACTGCTTATTGGGGATAACGTTATTGGCACGGATCACCCAAGAATTTTAAGTGCTCAAGAAATTAAAATGCCATGGAATGAGCTTGAGCCATTTTTAGATAAACTCAAATTAGCGTGTGATGAGTCTGATCATATTCAAATACGTAAGCTGTTACTGCAAGCGCCTACCGCATTTTCTCCAACAGACGGTATATGTGACCTTAACTGGAAAGAGAAGCAAAATAACCAAACTAATGTTACCGTTTTGCCAAACGTAAGTGTCTCCTAAAGCGGCTAGACTTCAATAGTTTCAGCTTTGTAGGGAATGACGTTTATAACGATGTAGGCGCCTTGCTTGCTGGCGCACTAAAAGTGCAGCTTTTACGTATTTATTAACTTGCGTGAGCAAGCTTCACGCCTACGTGGTTTTTTATCCTCGGTGTTTGTGACCATGTGGCGTCTTGCTTGCTGGTGCACTAAAAGCGTAGCTTTTATGTATTTACTCAATTGCGAGAGCAAGCTTCACACCTACGTGGGTTTTATCCTCGGTGTATGGTGACCATGTAGGCAAGCCTTGCTTGCTGGCGCACTAAAAGCGTAGCTTTTACGTATTTACCCAATTGCGTGAGCAAGCTTCTCGCCTACGTGGATTTTACCCCTCGGTGTTTGTGACCATGTGGCGCCTTGCTTGCTGGCGCACTAAAAGCGTAGCTTTTACAAGTAAACGCAATCCCAGTATGGGTATTTGCGTATGTTGTCTACTAACCCTGCGCGTAAAGGATTTGCAACTATATATCTAGCTTGATTTATTATATCTTCACCATCTCTTACTTTGTGGTCATAGTAATTAGATTGCCATACCCTTCCCTCTGTACCGTTTTGTTTATTAAGTCTATAAGTTGTAATATTTTTAAACTTCCTAATTAGGTTTGATAGGTCAGGATTACTATTTAACTGTAAAAGCCAATGTATATGATCAGGCATAATTACGTAGCAAATAGTACTAAGTGAATTATTTTTAGAAAACAGGGCAAGTTTTTTTGATATCAATTGTGCATTTAAGTAATTAGCTAATAACGGCTTACGAGAATAGCAACATAAAGTTATGGAGTAAAAAGCATTAATGGTAGGGCATCTGCCTTTTAAACGTTTATGTGTGTTAGCCATATATTTTTATTCCTTTTTGAGCCCTCATGCGATAACAAGCTTCTCGCCTACGTGGGGTTTTCATCCTCGGTGTAGTGACCATGTAGGCGCCTTGCTTGCTGGGGCAATAAAAGTGTAGCTTTTACGTATTTACTCAATTGCGAGAGCAAGCTTCACGCCTACGTGGATTTTACCCCTCGGTGTATGGTGACCATGTAGGCGCCTTGCTTGCTGGTGCACTAAAAGCGTAGCTTTTACGTATTTACCTAATTGCGTGAGCAAGCTTCTCACCTATGATTTACCAATCTCAATTTTAACTTCACTACTTAACACCTCTTTGTACTTTGCCGCCAATGCAGTTTTTGCTTCAACATCACCATGTACAATTTTTATATGTCTTGGCTTTTTATGCATACCCGTTACAAACTTAATTAATCCGTTTTGATCGGCATGGGCGCTGTACCCGCTAATTGTATGTACTTTTGCGTTTATGGTAATGCGTGTATTATTTATAAAAATATATCCGTTACGTGGGCCATATTTTTGAATCTCGCGGCCTAAAGTACCGCGCCCTTGATAACCTACAAATAATACATCGGTGGTTTCATCACTTAAAAACCGCTCTAAGTAATTAACTATTCGACCTCCTGTGCACATACCGCTTGCAGCTAATATAATGGCTGGCGTTTGGCGCGAACTTAAATAATTAATAATAGCCATATGTTCTTTATGTGAATCAACCGTAGTTAGTTTTTTAAAATCGAGCGGGTGCCTACCTTTTGCAACTTTGCGTTTGGCCTCGCTATCCCAAAGGTGCTTAAAGTTTTTGTATTGCTCGGTAAAGTTAGCAGCCATGGGGGAATCGAGTATTACGTGAATGTCTCGCCATTTAGATTTTTTAGATGAGCTATGTATGAGTTGTTCTAATTCATAAAGTAGCTCTTGCGTGCGGCCAATACTAAAAGCGGGAACTAAAACAACACCATTGTCGGCAACTGCGCGTTCAATCACATTTTTTAAAGTTTGAGTTCGCTCTTTTCGGCCTTGATGGTTTTTATCGCCATAGGTTGATTCTATAACTAAAGTGTCGGCTTTATAAGGTGGCTTTGGTGAAGGTAATAGTGGTGTATAGGGGGCTCCTAAATCACCTGAAAAAACGACTCGATGCATGTTTTTTATCGAACTTGTTTTATTTGTAATATCAATTTCAACATAGGCTGAGCCTAATATATGCCCCGCACGCTGAAACCGCGCTTTGGCTGTTTCCCCACCTTTACTTGGTAGTTTAAACCACGTTTTATAATCTACGGCAACTATTCGTTTATTCAATAAGCTTAAGCAGGCAGCTATAATTTTAGGGTCGCGGGTTACACCCACTTTTAAAGCATCTTCAATTACCAAAGGTAATAAGCTGGCAGATGCAATACTTGTAAAAATAGGGCCTTTAAAACCTGCAGCTAATAAGTAAGGAATACGACCAACATGATCAATATGGCAATGGGTAACAATAAGCGCAGTAACACAGGCTATATCAAACTCAATAGATAGGTCGGCTTTAGAGTCTTCGCCTTGAAACAACCCGCAATCAATAAGCACGCTTGTTTGCTCGTTAACTACCAGCTCGTGGCACGAACCAGTAACCCCGTTAACGGCCCCATGATGAAGTATTTGCATTAACTGTCCTTATTGGTGCTTATATTTACGTTGGTATCTAAAGTAGAAGTTAAAGTGTAAATATTCAAGAACAGTTATGGTTTGCATCATTTATTCAATATATAAAAGCTTAAATGCGGATACAGCAAAAATAATAACTGTTCAGTCTGTGTTTAAACCAATCTATCTATATTGTGTTTTAATATTGAGTAAATTAGTACCTTAGGCGTGTTAAGCTCTTTTTTGTCGTGTTATTTTTAAAATGTAAATTAACCTTAATATTTTTTAGCTTTTATTTATTGCTAATATAGTTATAATCTATTGGATATAAATGTGAGGTTTTTGCATTGTTATTAGTGATTTGTGTGCTTATGTATTAGCCTATTTAAATTGATGGATAAATAATGGATTTTTGGTTTCCCCCCTCAATTACGTTTATTATCTCACTTGTTGCCATAAAAGTGATTAACCCTATAGCTATAAAAACAGGGTTGGTTGACCTCCCATGCGAACGAAAAACACATAAAGGAAACATTCCTTTAGTTGGCGGAATTGCAATATATTTGGCCGTTTTAATTACCTCAATGCTATTTATAGAACACAGTCAAAACTTAAATATTTATTTAGTTGCATCAGCGTTGGTACTTTTTTTAGGTACTCTTGACGATCGTTACCAATTATCAGTTAAAGTTCGGCTTGTGGCGCAAGTATTAGTTGCCTCGTTAGTTATATTTGGCACAGAAATATACTTACACAGTTTAGGGTTTATTTTAGGTGGTTTTGAGCTGAAACTTGGGATATTTGGGACTATATTAACGGTCATTGCCATAATCGCTGGAATAAATGCTATTAACATGATGGATGGCATGGACGGGTTGGTTGGCTTACTCAGCTTAGTTGCATTTACAGCTTTAGCATTTTTATTAAGTCGAGTAACTAATTCATGGTATTTACTTCCTTTTTTGTTTATTGCAGCCTTACTGGGTTATTTAATATTTAATCTGAAGCTTCACAGTTCAGTAACAAAAATATTTATGGGTGACTCGGGTAATATGCTCATAGGCTTAACGCTAGTTTGGCTTATGGTAATAGGAATAGAGTTAGACGCGCCCGCATTAAAACCTGTAACCGCTTTGTATATAGTCGCAGTGCCTTTAATGGATATGGCTACAGTAATAATGCGTAGAGTTAAATTTGGGGTATCACCTTTTCAGGCCGACAGACAGCATTTGCACCACTTGCTTGAAGCGACTGGTTACAGCCATAGGTTTTCGCTTATTGTTATTTCCTCTGGTGCAAGTATACTAGCCGTACTAGGTTGTTTAGCTGAGGTTTATGCTGTAGCTGAGTGGATAATGCTAGTGTCTTTTTTATTGTTTTTTATGTGTTATTCGGCACTTACTAAACAAGCATGGAAAAAGTTAACGTAAATTTAGCTGTATTAAAGGAATTTTATTTTGTTACCTACCAATAGATTAGAAAATAAATAATGAAAAAAAATAAAGTTATACTATCACTAATCCCTTTTCTTATTTTAGCAGGCTGTGCTACGCCACCTCCTGTTCTTCACGCAACACGTGCATTAATAGACGAGCCAATAAAATCTACGGATACTAGCGCATTGCCAAAGCATTTAAGTGAAATATTTGAGTCTCAAACGCAAGGCTATACAGGTCAATATAATAATATTGAGTTTACATTAGGCAAACAGTATACCTCGGCACTAGGCGAGTCTTGCAAAGTAGTATACCTAAAAAAGTCAGATCAATTAGCCAAACAAGAGCGCAGAGCCGCCTGTAAAAATGCTAATCAGCAATGGGTAATTACACCTCAGGTAATTGAAAATAAAAACAATCAAATTAGCTTTGGAGCTTAAGCCGCATATGAATACATTAAGCAAATTTTTTACAGCCTTTTTAGTATTAAGCTGTTTTTCAGCGAGCTTATTATTTAGCAATAATGCAGCTGCGGCAGAGCAAATATCTTTAAGCCAGCTTGAAAGCGCAGGTACCTCACAAACACAACTTCCAAACGCTTCATTGCAAAACGCAACTTACAATAAACAAGGTCGTTCAGGTGCTTTATTACCCGGTGAAATGTCAGCAGCCGAATTGCTACCTACTCCTGAACTCGGCTTACCACCTCCATATGGTGCAAACTTATTTGCAGGTGGTTACGAAAGCGAGCGTCAAGATGGCCTAAACGACGATTACACTATAGCGCCTGGCGACAAAGTTTCTATTTGGTTATGGGGTGCAATAAACCAATCAGAAGTTATTACTGTTGATAACCAAGGTAATTTATTCATAACTAATGTTGGCCCAGTGTATGTGGCCGATGTTAAAGCAAGCCAGCTAAACAGTTACGTAAGTAATAAAATTAAAGAAGTATATAAAAGTAGCGTACAAATCTACGTAAACCTGCTTACAGCAACACCTGTAAGTGTTTACATAAGTGGCAGTATTGTTCGCCCTGGTCAATACGCCGGTATAGCATCCGACAGTATTTTGTATTACTTAAAACGCGCTGGCGGAATAGACTCTGAACGTGGCAGCTACCGTGCTATAAAAGTATTGCGCGACAATAAAGTAATTCAAAATATAGACTTATACGACTTTATTTTAAGTGGCTACCTACCTAAGTTTAACTTTAAAGATAACGACGTAATTTTAGTTGAGCGCCAAAAAGCAACCGTTGTTGTATCAGGAAGTGTAAGAGCGCCATTTAGATTTGAATTTAAAGATAATCAAGCAACCGGTGAGCAACTTGCAAAATTTGCCTTGCCACTTGCTAAAGTAAGCCATGTAGGAATAGTAGGTGACCGCACAACAGGTCCATTTTCGGTTTACTTACCTTACAACGAGTTTAAAAGCTTTACGCTTAAAGATGGTGATCGCCTTATTTTTAACGACGATATACGTGCACAAGTACTCGATATTCAAGTAGCGGGTAGCTATTTAGGGCCTTCGTATTTTGCAGTAAAAAATAACACACGCTTGCACGACCTACTTGCAAACATACAAATTGACAAAGATCTTGCCGATTACCAGTCAATTTATATTCAACGTAAAAGCGTAGCTAAAAAACAAAAAGAAATGATTGACCAATCGTTAGACCGATTAGAGCGAAGCATTTTTACAGCACCTGCATCATCTGACGGAGAAGCTAAAATAAGAGCCGAAGAAGGCAAAATGATTTTAGAATTTACAGAGCGTGCCCGTAAAGCGATTCCACTAGGAAAAGTTGTAATTTCAGATCAAGGTCAAGTTGCTAACATTAGGTTAGAGCAAGGGGACGTAGTTTATATTCCAGCTAAAACTGACCTAATACACATAGGTGGCGAAGTGCTTATGCCACAGGCATTAGTGTACAACCAAAATGCAACAATAACCGACTATATAGCATGGGCAGGTGGTTACAGCGAACGTGCTAATTATGAGCAAATAATGGTAATACACCCTAATGGGATGATAGATCTAGACGCTAACGGAACGTTAAAACCAGGGGACCAAATATTAGTATTACCAAAAGTCGACACTAAGTTTTTGCAATCGGTTAAAGATATAACGCAAATAATTTACCAAATTGCTATTGCGGCAAATGTAGCAACTTAATTATGACTACCGTACTTAAACGTAGTAACTGGGCAATATGGCGCGACGTTATATTTGCCCTTTTTGTTCGTGAAATTCGCACCGGCTTTAACGACAGGTTAGGGTTAGCTTGGGCTATATTTCAGCCATTAAGTTTCATTTTTTTGCTGTCTTTTTTACGTGGCAGAATGGATGGTGGCGATACACATACAGTTCCAACATTCGAATTTATGATGTATGGCATGTTGCTAATACAGCTGTTTTTAGAAACATTCTCAAACTGTGCAATGGCTATTAAAAAAAATAAATCGTTATTTGCTTTTAGGCAAGTGCAGCCAATAAGTAGTGTTTTAGCGTCTGCTTTATTTAATTTATTAATTAAACTATCGGTTTTTGCATTAATATTTTTGATTATGTACTTTTTAAAAATGGATTTTAAATTAGACGATCCACTTTTTATACTATTAAACATAGTGACACTTTGGGTGTTTGCCGTGTCAATAGGGCTAATGTTTGCAATAGCCCTATGCTACGTACCTGAGGTAAGCAAAATACAAAGTGTGTTAACTCGGCCAATGTTTTTCATATCGGGCGTGTTTTTTTCGATGCAAGATGTACCCAAAGAGTACTGGCCATATTTAGATTGGAACCCTATTTTACATGCAATAGAACTAACACGCCATGCAGCTTATAATACCTATAGCACAGAGGCTGTAAGCGAGTTTTATTTATTTTCGTCGGCCTTAGTTGCCCTCTTTTTTGCAGCAAGCATTTACCACATCTCGTGGAAACAGGCTATAAGCAGGTAAGTTAATGCAACAAGGAGTATAGCGTTGATAAAACTACAAAACGTCACAAAATATTACCCCTCAGCATTGGGGAATCAATATATTTTTAAAAACTTAAACTTCGAAATTCCATCCGGGCATAACATTGCGATTTTAGGTTCGAATGGGGCGGGTAAATCTACATTGTTTAAAATATTGGCAGGCAGTGAATACCCAAACAAAGGCAAAGTTATAACTGACCTTCATTTATCGTGGCCTGTGGCATTAACTACGGGGATTCATCCACAAATGAGTGGTGCCGAAAACGCCCGGTTTATTGGCACCATTAATGGTGTAGCCGATATTGATTTGTACGTGCGAAGAGTAAGGAAGTTTGCAGAGTTAGGGCCCAAATTTGATCTACCAGTAAATACATACTCAAGTGGTATGAAACCGCGTTTAGCATTTGCTTGCTCAATAGGCATAGATTTTGATGTATACCTGATAGACGAGGTAACCTCTGTGGGCGATGCAAAATTTAGAGAAAAAACACGTCAAGCGCTTACGCAAAAGAGTAAAAATGCCAATGTTATAATGGTTAGCCACGAAATGGATGAGCTACGACACTTTTGCGACAGTGCCATTGTATTACACAAAGGTGAACTCACTTTTTACAACGATTTAGAGCAAGGAATTGCTCATTACCAGGCATTATAATTATGAGTCAACAAGCAGTAGACACAATAGAACAACGCTTTACCGAGCTACATAAACGTACCAGTACAGAGGTATGGAATGATGGCGATAAACTTTTTAAGCTTTCACAAGATATAGAAAAAACAGATATTTATTTGGCGCGCCGTGTAATGCAACGTGTGCGTATTTTACAGCCAGATAGACCAAAAATAAAAATGCACCTAAAGCGATTAAGTGATGAAGTGGCCTTACATGCAAAGCAAACGCAAACCAGCACTTCTACTGAGCCAAGTACAAAGCAAAGTGAAAATAAAAAAAACAGCGAAGAAAAAAAGAATAAATTGGATAACTTTTTCAGTAAATTAAATACTAATTTCATTTCAAAAAAATGGGCTCAGCCTTGGGTTTTGTTACTGGCTGTACCGTTTGCGCTATTTGTATTTTACCAGCTAGTTTGGGCTGCACCACGGTTTGAAAGCCGCGCGCAATTAATAATTCAGCAGCCAGATGGCATGGCAACAATGGACCCTTCAATGGCGCTGCTTAGTGGTTTGGGTGTAGGCGGCAACTCAACAGCCGATACTGAAATAGCTAAAGCATATATTCACTCAGAAGACATGCTAAATTACTTACAAACACACAATAATTTAAAAGATCATTACCAAAAAGGTGGCGATGTATTTTCGCGCTTAAGCAGCGATGCCAGCATAGAAGATTTACTAAATTTTTATATAGATCACACCACTATTGAGATTGACGAAGCGTCTGGCGTAATTAAAATTTTAGTGCAGGGCTTTACCCCAGAATTTGCTAACACCTTAACGCAAGCTATTGTTAACCGTGCTGAGTGGTATATAAACTCTATAGGCCACCAATTAGCTGACGCACAGTTGCAGTTTATAAGGTTAGAGCATGCAAAAGTTGAGCAACGGTTACGTGACGCGCAAAAAAAGACGCTCGCTTTTCAGCAAAAAAATAACTTACTAGACCCAGAAGCTGAAGGCCTCGCACTTCAACAAATAACTTATGGTCTTGAGGGGCAAATAGCAACTAAAAGTGCACAGCTAAAAGGGTTGCGTTCAACCATGACCGAAAAAGCCCCGCAAGTTGTCGTGCTAGCCTCTGAGCTTAGTGCACTTAAAACGCAATTAGAGCTTGAGCGCGATAGGCTATCTACCCAACAGGGCACTAATAATATTAAAAATAACGGAACATCAGTAAGTGAGGTACTAGCGCAGTTTTCTGATTTAAAAATTGAGTTAGAGCTGGCACTTAAAGGCTATACGTCTTCGGAGGTGTCGTTAGATAAAGCTAGAATAGAAGCTTATAGGCAGTTAAAATATTTAGTGGTTGTAGAATCAGCTACATTACCGCAAGACAACAAGTATCCAGCTACTTTATACAATATTTTATTATTTGCAGTGTTACAGCTAATGCTGTTTGGTATTGGTAAAATAGTTTTAGCTACAGTAAAAGAGCTAAGATAAATGCACAAAAGCTACATAGCTTAAAAATTATTTAATTAAAATTGATAGATAGGATTCTACATGTATTCATTAAAAGCCCCAGTAAATAAGTCAGCGCGCAAAGGAATCATTTTAGCCGGTGGGTCAGGCACTCGTTTATACCCACTTACTAAAGTAGTAAGTAAGCAGTTAATGCCTGTATATGACAAACCAATGATATTTTACCCGGTGTCTACTTTAATGATGGCGGGTATTACCGAAATATTAATTATATCGACTCCTCAGGAGCTACCGCGCTTTAAAGAGTTACTTGGTGATGGTAGCGCATGGGGTATTACGTTTGATTATAAAGAGCAACCAAGCCCCGATGGCCTAGCGCAAGCGTTTTTATTAGCTGAAGACTTTTTACAAGGCCAAGGTGCTGCGTTAGTACTAGGTGATAACTTGTTTTATGGTCACGATTTATCTATTTCGCTTCAAAATGCAACAAGTTGTGAACAAGGCGCTACTGTGTTTGGTTACCATGTTGCTAACCCTAAATCGTATGGTGTGGTTGAATTTGACGAGAGCGGTAAAGCTATCTCAATAGAAGAAAAGCCAGAAAAACCTAAATCAAACTATGCTGTACCAGGGTTATACTTTTTTGATAGCCGTGTAGTCGAGTTTGCTAAAAACGTAAAACCATCTGAACGTGGTGAGCTCGAAATTACCGACGTAATAGAGCAATACCTAGTCAAAAAAGAGCTAAACGTTGAAATAATGGGCCGTGGTACTGCTTGGTTAGATACAGGTACACTAGATGATTTACTAGACGCAGCTAACTTTATCCGCGCAATAGAAAAACGCCAAGGCTTAAAAATTAACTGCCCAGAAGAAATAGCTTACCGCATGGGTTATATAAATGCCGAGCAACTTAAAAAGCTAGCTAAGCCACTTAAAAAATCGGGCTACGGCAAATACTTACTAGGGCTTTTAGATCAAACTGTATTTTAATAGGCAATAACAATGAAATTTATTGAAACCAGCATCCCTGATGTAAAAATAATAGAGCCGCAAGTGTTTGGTGACGAGCGTGGTTTTTTTATGGAAACCTTTCGTACAGAGCTATTTAACCAGCATTGTGGCGAGCGCACGTTCGTGCAAGAAAACCACAGTAAATCGGCGCACGGTATATTGCGCGGTTTACATTATCAAACACAAAACACCCAAGGTAAGTTAGTGCGCGTAACACAGGGTGAGGTGTTTGATGTAGCTGTAGATATGCGCAAAGACTCAACTACTTTTGGGCAGTGGGTAGGCGCGCTACTCTCTGCTGAAAACAAACGCCAACTTTGGGTGCCAGAGGGTTTTGCACATGGTTTTTATGTAACCACTGAGAGCGCTGAGTTTGTATATAAATGTACTGACGTTTATAACCCAAATGTTGAAGTATCAATAAAATGGGATGACCCAACTCTAAATATTGACTGGCCATTAGTTGAAGGTAAGTTACCACAGTTGTCCGCCAAAGATGAAGCAGGCCTTAGTTTTAACAGCGCGCCAACATTTTAATTGATTGGTAAATTGTTCAGTAAATTGTTTAGTAAATTAAGTGGTAATTATGAAAGTATTAATAACAGGTAAAAATGGCCAATTAGGCTCTGAATTACAAAAAACCTGCCCAAGCAATATAGAGCTAATTTGCTTTGGCTCTAAAGAGCTCGATATTAGTAATGTTGAGCAAGTAAACGAGCTATTAATAAGCCATTCGCCAGATATAGTTATTAATGCAGCAGCATATACCGCGGTTGATAAAGCAGAAACTGATGTTGACCAAGCATACACAGTAAACAAGCAAGGTGCAGCTAATTTAGCAAATGTGTGCAAGCATATTAACGCCAAGCTTATACACATATCGACCGATTTTGTGTTCGATGGCACTAGTACCATGCCTTATACCGCAGGCGATACGACAAACCCACTGGGTGTTTATGGTGCGTCTAAACTAGCTGGTGAGCAAGCTATTAACGAGGCTTTAGGGTCACAAGCAACAATAGTGCGTACAGCATGGGTGTACTCAGTTTTTGGTAATAACTTTGTGAAAACAATGCTGCGCTTAATGAGCGAAAAAGAGCAGTTAAGTATAGTAGGCGACCAAGTAGGCACACCAACATGGGCTGCTGGCTTAGCTAATATGCTTTGGGCATTAGTTGCTAAAACAGATGATAAAGCACCAAGTGAGCTGCACAGCACGAGCGCTAATAGTTCGTTAATACTTAACTGGACTGATGCAGGAGTGGCCTCGTGGTACGACTTTGCTGTAGCAATACAAGAGCTCGCGGTAGAGCAAGAGTTATTAAGTAAAGCCATACCAATTAGTGCAATACCAGCGGCAAGCTATCCAACACCGGCTAAACGCCCAGCATTTAGTGTGCTTAATAAAGCACAAGCAGAAGAGCTAAGCGGTGTAAAAACGGTGCACTGGCGTGCGCAATTAAAAGCAATGCTAATAGAGTTAAAAGCGCAAGCTTAAGTTGTATTTGTAGACGCGCAGCTTGCTGGCGTTACTAATTACTCGTAGGCGACAAGCTTGCTGGCGCAATTAAATAAGTTATTACTTCTCAGTGTAGCGCGAAGCGCCTCTGTGCCCTCGGTGGTAGATTGTTTTGGGCTAAAGCTCATAAAGAGAATAAGTGATTATCACCACCGAGAAGAAAAGGAGAAGTGAAGGAGAGTTATTATTATCCGTAGGCGACTAGCTTGCTGGCGCAACTAGCTCTTATAACTCCTCGGTGTAGCGCGAAGCGCCTCTGTGCCCTCGGTGGTAAAATTGTTTTTGGCCTAAAGCTCATAAAGTGAATAAGACACTATTATCACCACCGAGAAGACAAGGAAAAGTGAAGGAGAAGTAATTATTACTAGTAGACGCACAGCTTGCTGGCGTTATTAATTACTCGTAGGCGACAAGCTTGCTGGCGCAATAAAATAAGTTATATCTTCTCGGTGTAGCGCGCAGCGCCTCGGTGCCCTCGGTGGTAAAATTGTTTTGGGTTAAAGCTTATAAAGTGATAAGTGATTATCACCACAGAGAACACAGAGAAGTGAAGGAGAAGATCTCATTACTTCTCTGTGTAGCGCGCAGCGCCTCGGTGCCCTCGGTGGTAAAATTGTTTTTGGGTTAAAGCTTATAAAGTGAATAAGACATTATTATCACCACAGAGGACACAGAGAAGTGAAGGAAAAGAGCTAATTACTTCTCGATGTAGTGAGTAAAACCACAAAGCTCTCTATAATGTAAAAATTTAATACATAAAAAATTCAACAGTTTTACAGCTTATAGCTGAGGACTTATAACGACGATTTAAGGCCTAAAAGCCAAAAATTTATAAATGGAATAGCAGATGACAGTTAAAAATCTATTAGTAACAGGCGGAGCAGGTTTTATAGGCGCAAACTTTGTGCACTACTGGCTAGAACAAAACCCACAAGACAAAGTAATAGTGCTAGACGCGCTTACCTACGCAGGCAACAAAGCGAACCTAGACTCTGTTGCAAACAACCCAAATATGACCTTTGTACATGGCGACATTTGCGATACAGCGTTAATCGAAAACCTAATAGACTCTCATCAGTTAAATACCATAGTACACTTTGCAGCAGAGTCGCACGTAGACCGCTCAATAACTGGGCCCGATGCCTTTATTGAAACAAACATACTAGGTACATACAGCTTATTAAAAGCGGCTAAAAAAAAGTGGATAGACGAGCCAAAAGCGGCTGGCAATGAGCCACTAGAGCATCGCTTTCATCATGTAAGTACCGACGAAGTATACGGCACTCTAAGTGCAACCGATCCTGCCTTTACCGAAGAAACAGCGTACGCACCAAACTCACCTTATTCTGCGTCAAAAGCAGCAAGTGATCACTTAGTACGTGCGTACCACCATACGTATGGGCTTGAGGTTACTACATCAAATTGCTCAAACAACTACGGGCCGTTTCATTTTCCTGAAAAACTAATACCGCTTATTGTTACAAATATTTTGAACGACAAGCCACTGCCCGTGTATGGCGACGGTCAGCAAATTCGCGACTGGTTATACGTAGAAGATCACGCACGTGGTATAGAGCTAGTACTTAAAAAAGGCCGTATAGGCGAAAACTATAACATTGGCGGCAACAACGAGTGGGCCAATATCGATATAGTAAAATTAGTATGTAAAGTAATGGGCGAAAAATTTGCAACCAACCCAGATCTTGCAAAGCGCTTCCCGAATGCAAAATCGGCAATTGCTAATAACGTTGAGCAGTTAATCACTTACGTAACAGACCGCGCAGGCCACGACCGCCGCTATGCAATAGACGCTACCAAAACAAATAACGAACTAGGCTATGTACCCGCCGAAAGCTTTGAAACAGGCTTTGCAAAAACACTTGATTGGTACTTACAAAACGATACTTGGTGGAAAGAAGTATTAAATGGAAATTATCAAACAGTTTAAAGGTAATTAACTGAATGAATAGAGGTAATCAAAAAGTTACTCTGCTAGGTGCCACAGGTTTTCTTGGTTCTGCAATTGCAGATGTTCTCGATACAATGCAAATACCGTGGATTGGTATTTGCATTGGCAAATCAACACGGCCGAATATTGTTGCGCTTTCGCCTGATGACAAAGAGTCATTAATTAATATTATTAATGACTACCCAATAGTAATAAACGCAACAGGTTCGCTAAAACCTAAAGACTTTGAAGAAAGAACAACTGAATCATTAGATTTATTTTGGAAAAATGTAGAACATTTCACTGATGTACTCGTAAGTAGTAATATTGAAATGTTAGTCCATTTATCTTCAGCAGGAACTGTGTACGGCGATAGAGCATCTGGTGACGGGTATGAAGAAAGCTCACTCTTAAAACCTATTTCATGGTATGGCAAAGCAAAAATGTTTGAAGAGCTACATTATGAAAAAGTGGCTGAATTGGAAGAATTTAAATATCTTTGTGTAAGAATTAGTAATCCATTTGGCAATAAAGTTAAAGCAAGGCACGGCTTTATAGACGTCTTGTTATACTGTATGCGAGAGGGAAAAGAGTTTAGTTACTTTGCAGATTGCGATCCCAAGCGTGACTTTGTATATGCACCAGATATGTCAAAAATGATTTTAAGTTTAGTAACCAAGAATGAGTGTGGCACTTACAATATAGGCTCAGGCAACGCGATTAACCTATCAAGTATTGCAAATTACGTAAAAGAGAAAATTGACACGCCATACTTAATAAACCGCACATTAGCTAAACCAAGTTTTGATGTTTTAAATAGTGTTATATGTATTGATAAAGTTAAATCTAAAAATGCCTACACAAATACTATGAGCGTATACGACTACATAGATGCTCAATTACTATTAAGCCCTGTAAATAAAAACGGACTATAAAATGTTTACCCTAAGCGCAAGCGAACTAAAAGAGTATGCCTTTTTACAAGGTTTCGATATCAATTTTTCTGATTACAACACTGTAAATAACGTACAAGATATCTCTATAAATCCATTAATACATTACATACAAAATTGGCGAAAAACGAATTTAGTAATTCCTAATGAATTTAATACATTTGAATACTTACACAGCGCAAAAGATGTACTTGATTCAGGTGAAAACCCATTAATACATTATTTAAGTGTAGGTATACATGAAGGTAGGGCTCCCCATTTAGCGGGTGAAATGGATGATGAGAGTTTTTATAGTATTCATTCAACACTCAATAACGTTGACCAAGCTATAGAAGCAACTTATTTTGAGCTTACGGGCGATCAATTAAATACCTATATTAAGTACCATAAAAACATATCTTTTTATAACAGTATTTGTAAGCAGCTAGATAACCAAAAGTCGGAAGATGGGCTACTGCATATAATATTAAACTATAACGTAACTGACTCAGAGCTTGCATTAACAGAGCATGAGTTAGTGAGCATATTGCTAGCGCAAGATAAAAACAAAACCGAAATCGCAAAAAACGAAATGTTAAAGTTTGAAGCACCAGAGGAAAATACAGTTAATAATGCTGTACCTGAGTCTCTTCAATACGAGTATGACAGATCGTTACAACTAGGTTTAGATTGGTCGCGTTTTAACGAGCAAAACAGCCTTGTAATAGACAGCGACCCAATTATTCACTATTTAGAAAACTGGAAAGATTCGTCACTTGTACTAAACGACTTTAATACACAGTTTTATTTAGAAACCTATCCAGATGTTGCTGCCGCAAATATGAATCCACTACTTCACTATTTTGAAGTAGGTAAACATGAAGGCCGTTTAGGTAGTTTTCAGGCTGTAATTGATAGTCATTATGTATCTGGGGGGCATGAATATAACGATTCATTGCCAACAATTGCTATAGTATGTCACGAATCATCAGCCACCGGCGCACCTCTAGTTGGTTTAAACTTGGGTCTTTCAATGTCTGATGCTTACAACGTAGTGCATATTGTTTTACATGAGTCAAAATTACAGCAAGCATTTGTAGACAGCTCCATATTTACGCTTACACATCTACGCAATAACTATGGCGCAATTGAAATTTTAATGAACTGGCTTAATAGTACATTTAAGCTTGATTCAATTATTTGTAATTCAGTAGAAACATACGAAATTTTAGAAGCGGCAAGTAAGTTTAAAATGCCAGTAATTAGCTTACTCCACGAATTTAGCGAGTACACTAGGCCGCGCGGCAAAATAACAAACACCGTTATTAATTCAGATAAAGTGATTGTTCCAGCACAAATTATTGCAGATTCTGCACACAAAGAAATGGAAGTTTACTCAGGCTTTAAAAATAAACCTAATAATTTAATTATATTACCTCAAGGTAAATTGCCATTTATTCCACAAAGTAATGGCACCAACTTAACGGTTGAAGAGCTACGTAGTAAATTTAATATAAATAAATCAGACAAGGTTGTTGTTGGGGCAGGCTATGTTCAAACCCGTAAAGGTGTTGACTTATTTATTGAAGCCGCACATAAAATTAAACAGCAATCTCGCACTAAATGTAAATTTATTTGGGTAGGTGGTGGGTTCGATCCCGACTGGGATATGGCCTGCTCTGTATGGTTGCAAAGCCAACTAGACGAGTATAACTTAAATGACGACTTTCATTTTTTAAGCCATCAAAAAAGTTTAGACGACGTATTTACATTGGCAGACGTATACTTACTTACCTCACGTTTAGACCCATTCCCAAATGTAGTTATTGACGCTTTAGAAGCCGATTTACCTGTAGTGTGCTTTGACCGCACAACAGGGTGTGCAGACTTTTTAAAACAAAATAAAGCCAACAGTGCCGTCGTGCCATTTTTAGATACAACTGCCATGGCTAAAAAAACAATGAGTTTTTTAACGGCCAAAAATATGAAGGCGGGCGTTAACAGCAAGTTGGTAAAAGACAAACTTTGCTTTAAAAACTATGTAAATAGTTTAATTGCTATTATCGAAGAAAGTAAAAAAGCGATAAAGCAGCGAGAAAAAATTGAAAAAACCATCGCGGAGTCGGGCTTATTTAACGTAGATTTTTACAATAACGGCAACGATGAACAAGCAGCAATAGAATATTACGTAAAAACATCACTTAATGGTATTCACTCTACATCCCCTGTACCAGGCTTTTCGGTAGGTAAGTGGTTTGAAAAAAATCAGCCTAAAAGTAATTATATTGTACCGCTATATGAGCAAATAAAATCGGGCAATAAAATACAAACCCACGAATGCATAAACATCACAGGAGCATCTATAAAGGTATCAACTAAAAAGGTTGCCGTACATTTGCATCTTTATTATTTTGACCTTGCTAGTGATTTTGCCGCTTACTTTGCATGCTTACCTAAAGGGTTCGATTTATATGTAACGGTATGCAAACCAAACTTGGAAGAAAAAGTAAAAAAGGCTTTTGCAAAAAGTGGTGCTAATAAAGTTGATGTAATACAAGTTGAAAATATTGGCAGGGATATAGCCCCATTTTTTATCTCACTAAAAGATAAAATTTACAAAAAAGGCTACGATATTGTAGGGCACTTCCACAGTAAAAAATCAAACGATGTAGACCAAGGCACCGGCGATCGCTGGCGACAATATTTACTAGCCAATCTAATTGGCTCTAAAGAAGCTATAAACGATATTTTTGAACCATTTGAAAGTAAAAAAGTAGGCTTAGTATTTGCCGAAGACTGCCACAATATTGATTATGGTAAAAATAAAGCTTATGGTGATAAATTATGCGACGCAATGTCTATCGAAAAATTAGAAACAGCGACTCTATTTCCGTTAGGAACCATGTTTTGGGCAAACCCAGAGGCGCTGTCGCCTTTGTTTGAGCTGAACATGACTGACTATTTGCAGCAAGAACCACTCCCTTACGATGGCTCTTATATGCATGCAACCGAAAGGCTTATTTCTCACGTGGTAACTCAAAGTGGATATGAGCTAAAAACGGTATACACACAACACACTAAGTGGTAAAGATGAACAAAAAATTAATTGTGCATATTGGCACTCCAAAAACAGGTACTAGCTACTTGCAAGAGGTTTGCCTAAAAAATTATGAGAACCTTTTAAACGCTGGGATATTGTACCCTGGAGTTAATGCTGAGGGGTTTATAAAGGAGGCTAATATTCCAATTAATGCGTGCCATATTTTAGGCATATTTTCAAAGGATGAATCTAAACAATTAACGTGCTCTTTACTGAAGAAGCATTTCGAAACTGTATTTACTTTTGGAATAGAGACAGTTTTAATTTCAGACGAAACATTAAGTGCATTTAATGTTCCAAATAAAGGCAATCTTTATATATTCGAGTGTTTAATTGAAGTTTGTAGTAGCTTGAATATTGCGCTTTCATTTATTGCTTACTACAGAAAACCTAGTAAATATTTACCTTCTCACTGGGCTCAGTTAGTTAAAAAACACGGTGAAATACTTCCATTGGTCGAGTTTGTGGAGAAAAACAAAATACCTTATTGGGGGAATTTAGTTGCTTTGAATAATCAATATAGCAATGTAACAATATTCTCTTATGATAGTGAAGTTTCGAAAAGTGGAGGGATAGCTAATTCATTTTTCAATACTGTAGGTGTAGATTATAGCCGCTTTAATAAACTAGAAAATCAAGCGGTGAATCAATCATTATCATTAAATTCACTTACTGCATTACGACTAATAAATGCTGAATTTGATAACGATGTTATTCGTAAAATAGAAGTCATGCTATCAAACGCAACGGTAAAACACACTCTTGGCAAGCCAGAACTAACTGATGAAATGAGGTTACATGTAGATAAACTATATGAAACGGAGTTAGATGCTTTAAATGCAATTACTCATTGCGACTAATATATTGAAGCGCAATTATATTTAAGTAGCACCATTGAAAATTATCAAAATCTTAATGACGAGAACATTATTTATACACGTAAAAATTTCGAAAGTGTGAAGTCGTTTTTGAAAACTGTTCTTAATAAGGGCTCTAAGCGGTTAGAAAATTGCGAAATTATTTACCTAGGTGCTAACAATGAAATATGTCAGACCTCTTCTGAGGTTGATATAAATGAAGGGTTTAGGAGTAAGTTAATTTATATTAAGTTACTTGAAGTTGAAACTAAGTGGTTGCAGCAATAACCTTGCTAAATTATATTAGGAGATAAGGATTGCACGATATTATCCAAAAAAAAGTTAAAGTTTTTATCGATTTAAGTTCAAATTATAATGATATTGAAAAGTTACCTGTAACCTACCCATTATTATCAAAAAAATCATTTAAGAATAACATTGATGCAATTTATAAAAGCGATACTACTTTAGAGTTTATTAAACAACTTCCGAAAGGGTATGTTGAATTAATATGCCCTATTACTAGCCTACTCACACATTCTCAACACTCTTTACCTTTAGGTGATGCAAACGCTCTATACTTCAGAGGCACAGAGCCTTTTTATGTATTACAAGGTAATTTTTGTATAGAAGCATTTTATTATCCAAATTCTTCTGTTTTTATACTGCTAAGAGGTTGTTTGGATCATGAAGTTAAACTACAAAAGTTACTAACATTATTACATAACAAAGGTAGAGAATTAGAGTTATATTACCAGAAGTCTACCAATTTTTGCGGCTTTTATTGTTTTCACCAAAGCCCTTATCACTACTATTACTTTAAAGTGTCTCATTTGCTACCTGCATTGGCAGAAGTACACGGACTCAACGATATTTCCGTTTATTCTCTACCGGGTAAGTCTTTTCTGGATTTATCTCAAATATCAGAGAAAATTAGCAAAGATATAATATTAAATAAAATGTTTTCTTTAGAGGAACATGATAAGCAGGCTTCTTTTTATGTTTGCATTGGAGATCATAGAAAGCACTTAACGAAGGACAAAATAGAAATTAGTGACTTTTCAGTTCAAAAATATTTAATAAATAAAGATTTTGAAAACAAGAAAATAGATGAAATTAAAAAGCTAAGTAAAACCCATTTCGTATTATGGCTAGGAATAACATCAGGGAAGCGAATTTGGGTTGAGCAAATTCAGACTTATAAAAAGTTAATTGAAGGTTTGCTCAATATTGTTAGTAATGTGGTAGTGATTGTTGATGGTTGGACAAAAGGTAGAGGGTATAAAGACGAGGCTCCTACTGAAGATCAAAAACTAGCGGACAAACTGGTGAGTAGCTTTACTGGACATAAGAATATTAAGTTTATTAATTTAGTCGCAGAGAAAGCAGAGATAAAAGCTAAAGCAGCCCTTGATGTAGATTTCTTTGTTGCTAATCATGCTACAGGGTCTATTTGGGTTTCTCGTATCGCAGGCGCCAAAGGTGTTACACATATTAGTAATCTAGCAAGGGAAAGTGCCGTATCACAACATATCCATCCTCATGCACAATTATTTCCAAAAGAGCATATCTCTGATATCGAGTCTGAAGATGCGCACACGCCATTTCACGTTTCTTATAGTATTTTACCAGAAAAATTTATGAGTGTAGTTTTACCTTTATTAGGGGAGACGTATAATACTAAAGTGGAAAATCTTAAGAGTTGGAAGATCTTTCATAACTTAAAATTTACTAATAAGACAAATCCAGCAGACGCATTACGAGATATTGCCGTGGCCTTCGGAAGCGTTGGAGACATTGAAACCGCTTACGCCCTTATGAGTAAGGCGCTCGAACAAAGACCAAATGGTCCATTTATTAAGCAAAAAGTAAATGACTGGAGACCAAAAACTTAAAAGTTAGAAATGACTCACTTAAAATAGACACGAAAGGTTAATAAAATTTTATTAGGAATAATTTAGCTAAGGGAAGTAAGGGTTTTAATGAATATTTTAGATTGTACTTTAAGAGATGGTGGTTACTATAATAACTGGGACTTCGAACCAGAAGTTGTAAATGCATATTTAGCCGCAGTAGCCGAGGCCAAAATTGAATTTGTAGAATTGGGTTTACGTAACTTCCCCAAGCAAGGCTTTTTAGGTGCTTACGCATATACAACAGAAGCACATATAAACTCGTTAGATTTACCCGAAGGCCCTACTTATGGTGTAATGGTTGATGCTAAAACTATTTTAGACTCAGGCCTTAGTGTTGAAGACGCTGTTAGCCAATTATTTATACCTGCTAAAGATAGCAAAATTGGTTTGGTGCGTATTGCGGCTCATTTTCATGAGGTTGAAAGCTCAGGCCCTATTGTTAAGCAGTTGAAAGCACTCGGCTACATAGTTGGTTATAACCTAATGCAAGCAGGCGGCAAACCTGATGATGTTATTGCAGATAAAGCACGCCAAGCAAAAGAATGGGGAGATTTAGACTCATTATACTTTGCAGATTCATTAGGTAATATGGATGGTGACGAAGTAACCCGTATTGTAAATGCACTGCGTACGCAGTGGGATGGCCCCTTAGGTATCCACACTCATAATAATATGGGAAAAGGCCTTGATAATACACTTACTGCAAAGCAGTTAGGCGTTACCTGGTTAGATACCACAATAACAGGCATGGGGCGTGGAGCAGGTAATACACAAACTGAAAGCTTGTTAGCTGTGCTTGATAAAGAAGGGTCTGTATATAACTCTAAGCCGATTTATGAGCTAGTCATCCGCCACTTTGAGCCAATGCAGAAAAAGTATGGCTGGGGTAGTAATTTACTTTACTTTTTAGGCGCACAGAACGATGTGCATCCAACATATATTCAAAATCTTTTATCTAACTCGCATTACGGTACGGATGAGATAGTTGGTGCTATTGACTACTTAAGTAAGCTAGAAAGTACTACATCGTATAATGGAGCCGTATTAAATACTGCTCTTACTTTTAATACAGATAATAAAGAAGTTTCAGGAACTGAAGCAATATGTGGCTTATTTAATAATAAGCATGTGCTTATTTTAGCTAACGGCCCTAGTACGGATAAATATTTAAATGCCGTTAAGCTTTATATCAAGCAGTTTAAGCCTGTCGTTGTATCAATAAATATAAGCGATGCGGTCCCAGCTGATATGATTGATTATTATGTTATTTCGCATAACTCTAAATTTTTAGCAGATGCAAAGCGTTACCAAGCGTTGAATAAACCAATTATTTTACCTGTGCACCGTTTTTCTAAAAGTGAGTTACCTTTTCTTAGTAGCCTTGAACTACTAGATTATGGTTTAGCGGTTAAAGAAGGCGAGCTTCATGCTAATAAAACCCATAGCGTTGTGCCTTCTGATATTACAACAGCGTATGTACTTACTATGTTGCTGGAATCAAACCCGTTATCGGTTAAGTCAGTAGGCTTTGATGGGTATGATAAAAACGATCCTCGCCAACAAGAAATGATTAATATTTTAGACTTATATAGCAAAAATAAATTAGCGACAGAAGTTGTATCGTTAACGCCTACGACGTATCCATTAATTAAAGGTTCTGTTTATGCGCCAATTAGCTGATTATGATGTATATATTTTTGATTGTGATGGAGTGATTTTAGACTCAAACCAATTAAAAATTGATGCCATGCATAATGCGCTTTCAGCGCTTATTACAGACAATGTAAAAGTTGAAGCGTGTGTTGATTATTTTCGCAATAACTTTGGGCGATCTCGCTTCCATCATGTGGATATTTTTATCGAGCAGTTTTTACTGCTCGATGGGAATAAAGCGCAGCAAATAAAACAGTCAATACTTGATGCTTATTCGATACAGTGTAAATCGCTTTATTTAAAAGCAGAGTTAACACCTGGTTTTATTGACTTTATAACTCAGATTGAAGGCCCTAAATTTGTAGCTAGTGGCTCTGAACAACAAGAGCTAAGAGATGTGTTTAATAGTAGGGGGCTTGATAGCTACTTTGAAGGAATTTATGGTTCGCCCGCTAAAAAGTCAGACCTAGTTACAGATATACTTAAGTTTACAAACTGCAGCAATGCGATTATGTTCGGTGACGCTATTTCTGATTTAGAAGCTGCCAAAATTAACAAGATAGACTTTGTTGCTTATACCCCTTTCTCTAATGTAATTGAGGCGTTAGTAGAAGCAAGTAGTGCCTCTGGTTTTGAGGTAATAGAGGTATGGCCACGGATAGACGAGAAAAAAATATGAAATATGCAGTTGTAATTCCAGCTAGATATCAATCTAGCCGCTTTCCAGGTAAGCCATTAGCGGATATTTGTGGAAAACCTATGATTCAACACGTTTGGGAGCGATGCTGCGCGGCTGTTGACGCAAGTGAAGTGTATGTAGCAACGGATAGTCAGGAGATAGCTGAATGTGTAAATATATTTGGTGGTCAGGTGGTAATGACGTCATCAGAGTGTATGACTGGTACAGATAGGCTTGCTGAGGCAAATTTAGAATTAGATTGTGATTTTTTAGTTAATGTACAGGGCGATGAACCTGTTATTGACCCTAATAACATTATTAAAGTAATAGAGCGGTTTAAAAAAACGGGCAATATTACAAATGCTTATTGTGAAATTACCTCTGAGGAGGAGTTTAGATCACTTACAGTACCAAAGGTAGTCACCTCAATAAATGGTAATCTTTTATACATGAGTCGCTCGCCGATCCCATTAACTAAAGATGGTAATTATATTAGAGCTAATAAGCAGGTATGTGTGTATGCATTTGGTCGAGAGCATTTAAACTTTTTTGCGTCACACACTAAAAAAACAGCATTAGAGGAAATAGAAGACATTGAGATAATTCGTTTTTTAGAGTCGGGTTACCAAATAGATATGGTTAGGGTCGATAGTGGCTCGTTGGCTGTTGATGTGCCTGATGATTTAGAAAGGGTGATTAATTACTTACAGTCTTAATAACGTATCTTGAATTGTATCTCAGTGTTTCAACAGCATACAAATTTATAAAAAAGGGCTGCTTTCAAATCAGCCCTTTTTTATGGTTACTACTAAAGCTCGTTTTATAACGTCAGTGAATTTCACTCTAATCAATATGTTTTTATCTTTAGCATATAAATAGTCGATTTTACTTTTTTGAAGTTGGACTAATTAATTTTTTATCCGTAGAATTACTGCCTATGTTATTTGAGTTACAGTAGGGCATTTTTAACCTACGTGTGCAGGTCGTTTTTATAAAGGCCAAAATAAGTTAATAACCACTTACGATAAAAGTTTATTTTTTACTAATTGGAATGTTAATTTAGCTTCAACTCAACTAAGCGTTTTAAAGCACTTAGATATAAGTATTATAAAAAATGGTAAAGGAACTATGATGACGGAAAAAAATCTATTAGTAACAGGTGGAGCAGGTTTTATAGGCGCAAATTTTGTGCACTATTGGTTAGAGCAAAACCCACAAGACAAAGTAATAGTGCTAGACGCGCTTACCTACGCAGGTAACAAAGCTAACCTAGATTGTGTAGCAAATAATCCAAACATGACCTTTGTACACGGTGATATTTGCGATACAGCCTTAATCGAAAATCTAATAGATACCCACCAGTTAAATACCATCGTACATTTTGCAGCAGAGTCGCATGTAGACCGCTCAATTACAGGGCCAGATGCCTTTATTGAAACAAACATACTCGGTACATACAGCTTGTTAAAAGCAGCTAAAACAAAATGGATAGATGAGCCAAAAGCTTCGGGCAATGAGCCATTAGAGCATCGTTTTCATCATGTAAGCACCGACGAAGTATACGGCACATTAAGTGCAACCGATCCTGCCTTTACCGAAGAAACAGCCTATGCACCAAACTCACCTTACTCTGCGTCAAAAGCAGCGAGTGACCACTTAGTACGTGCGTATCACCATACATATGGACTTGAAGTTACTACATCAAACTGTTCAAACAACTACGGGCCGTTTCATTTTCCTGAAAAGTTAATACCGCTTATTGTTACAAACATTTTGAACGATAAGCCATTGCCTGTGTATGGCGACGGTCAGCAAATTCGCGACTGGTTATACGTAGAAGATCACGCCCGTGGCATAGAGCTTGTACTTAAAAAAGGCCGCATAGGCGAAAACTATAATATTGGCGGCAACAACGAATGGGCCAACATTGATATAGTAAAACTAGTATGTAAAGTAATGGGCGAAAAATTTGCAGCAAACCCGGAGCTTGCAAAGCGCTTCCCGAATGCTAAATCGGCTATAGCTAATAATGTAGAGCAGTTAATTACTTACGTAACAGATCGTGCAGGCCACGATCGCCGCTACGCAATTGATGCTACCAAAACAAATAATGAACTAGGTTATGTACCAGCGGAGAGCTTTGAAACAGGCTTTGCAAAAACGCTCGATTGGTATTTACAAAACGATACGTGGTGGAAAGCTGTACTAGACGGCTCTTATAACTCTTAATTTAAAGTGGTGTGTAATGGATATTGTACCAGTAATTATGGCAGGTGGCTCAGGCACTCGTTTATGGCCTTTAAGCCGTTCTTTGTTTCCTAAGCAGTTTTTATCGCTTGCTACAAATCAAAGCATGTTACAAGAAACGCTAAAAAGAACTTTTGGATTAGACACTTCAAAAGCTGTTTTACTATGTAACGAAAACCACCGGTTTTTAGTTGCAGAGCAGCTACGCAGCCTAAATTATACAGGCGCACGTATTTTACTTGAGCCAGCAGGGCGTAATACAGCACCTGCATTGGCATTAGCTGCATTTGATATTATTGATAATCGTAGTGATGGTGTAATGATGGTGATGGCTGCCGATCATGTTATTGAAGACACACAAGCTTTTGAAGATGCAGTAAAACAAGCCATGCCGCAAGCACTTGATAATAAATTACTAACCTTTGGCATAGTAGCCGACAAGCCTGAGATTGGTTACGGCTATATTAAAAGAGGTGAACAAGTTGCTGAGTCGGCTTTTATGGTTGAGCAATTTGTCGAAAAACCAGACTTGCAAACAGCACAAGCTTATTTAGAATCAGGCGATTATTACTGGAACAGCGGTATGTTTTTATTTAAAGCAAGCGCCTACCTAGCAGAATTGAAAAAACATGCACCCGCAATTTATAAAGCCTGTGAAAGAGCATACCAAGAAAAAACCGAAGATCTTGATTTTGTAAGAGCGGGTAAAGAGTCGTTTTTATCATCACCAGATGACTCAATAGATTACGCCATTATGGAACAAACCAGTAACGCAGTTGTAATTCCACTTGATGCAGGTTGGAGTGATATAGGCTCGTGGTCGGCGCTGTGGGATATTGACGCAAAAGACAGTAATAATAATGCCATTAATGGCGATGTTATTTTACATGATACGCAAAACTCATTAGTGCATTCAACAAACCGATTAGTGACTACGGTGGGTTTAAATAATATCGTAATAGTTGAAACGAAAGACGCCATATTAGTCGCCGAAAAAGACAAAGTACAAGACGTAAAACATATAGTAAAAGCGTTAAAATCAAAGTCGCGTTCTGAGGCATCAAACCATCGAGAAGTATACAGACCTTGGGGTAAATACGACTCAATAGATAGCGGTGGCCGTTACCAAGTTAAAAGAATAACGGTTAAGCCCGGTGCAAAATTAAGTGTGCAAATGCACCACCACAGAGCCGAACATTGGATTGTGGTATCTGGTACAGCCAAAGTAACTAATGGCGATAAAGACATACTCCTAACAGAAAACCAATCGACTTATATACCGGTTGGCGTTATTCATGCACTAGAGAACCCAGGCAAAGTTGACCTAGAACTTATTGAAGTTCAATCAGGTAGTTATTTAGGTGAAGACGACATTGTGCGTTTTGAAGATAGATACGGAAGAGTTTAAATTTTTATGGAAAAGTTAACCTGCTTTAAAGCGTACGATATTAGAGGCCAGCTTGGCACAGAGCTAAATGAAGACATAGCATACAGAATTGGTCGCGCTTATGCCGAGGTTGTTAAAGCTAAAACAGTAGTGGTAGGTGGCGATGCTCGCGAAACAAGTGAGTTATTAAAGCTAGCCGTAGCTAAAGGCTTACAAGAGGGTGGCTGCGATGTAATTGATATTGGTATGGTTGGCACTGAAGAAATATATTTTGCCACATCACACCTTAACGTGGATGGCGGTATAGAAGTAACGGCTTCACATAATCCAATAGACTATAACGGTCTAAAATTAGTACGCGAAAATAGTAAGCCAATTTCTGGCGATACCGGCTTACTAGATATAAAAGCGTTAGCTGAAAAAAACAAATGGCAAAATGTCCCAAAAGCTAAACAAGGTAGTTATAAAAAGAAATCTAATTTAGCACCCTATGTTGAGCACTTACTTACCTATATAACCCCTAAAAATATAAAGCCCCTTAAGTTAGTTGTTAACTCTGGTAATGGTGCAGCAGGGCATGTAGTTGATGCGTTAGAGCAGCAATTTAAAAGCTTAAGTATTCCTATCGAATTTATTAAAGTTCATCATAACCCTGATCATACATTTCCTAATGGTATACCAAACCCATTATTAACTGAAAACAGAGCCGCTACGGCTGATGCTGTAAAACTGCACAAAGCTGATATGGGTATTGCGTGGGATGGCGACTTTGACAGATGCTTTTTGTTTGACGAAACCGGCGAATTTATCGAAGGCTATTATATTGTAGGTTTGCTTGCTGAGGCTTTTTTAGTAAAAAATCCTGGCGAGAAAATTATTTTTGATCCAAGAGTATACTGGAACACAGTAGACATAGTTAAAGAGAATAATGGTATACCTGTAATGTCAAAAACAGGCCATGCATTTATTAAAGAACGAATGCGCAAAGAAGACGCCATATACGGCGGAGAAATGAGCGCACACCATTACTTTAGAGACTTTGCCTACTGCGACAGCGGTATGATACCGTGGTTATTAGTAGCCGAATTACTAAGCTTAAAATCTTTAAAGTTATCTGACATGGTAAAAGAGCGAATAGCTAAATTTCCAAGCTCAGGTGAAATAAATAAAACAGTAGAATGTGCTGCCACCACCATCAAAAAAATAGAACAGAAATACAGTGCTCTGCCTAATGCTACTATTGATAGAACAGATGGGCTGGGTATAGAGTTCCCTGAATGGCGCTTTAATTTGCGTAAGTCAAACACAGAGCCTTTGATTAGGCTTAATGTAGAGTCAAAAAGAGATATTGCAACCATGACCGAAAAAACCCAAGAAATTTTAAAAGACGTAACAGAAAGTACAAAACCACCGGTTATGCGTGGCAGAATTGAACGAATTTATGCAGGCCTTATTGAAGGCTGGGCAGCAGCAGAAGATGACGCAACACCATTAAATGTAAAAGTAATTGCTGATGGAAACATAGTAATTGGCACAGGCAGCGCAAGTGAATTTAGAGCTGATTTAAAACAAGGTGGCGTTAATAACGGTAATCACATGTTTAGAATACCGCTTAGCGTGCCGTGGATTGATAAAACTAAAACAGTAAATATACAACTTGTAGATGCACAAACGAACCAACCAATAAAGCACCCAGAGTTTACTCACGAAATGAAACAAAACACAATTAAAGCTGACATTATTCGTGAGCAGCACGGCCACATACTTATCGATTTAACTGCTTCAGAAAACCTAGGCGCATTTACACTTGAGCTTTACTGCGACGATAAAGTCATTGCAACGCAATCATTAGAAGTAAATGCCTATGGTCATAGAGCGCATATAGCCTTACCAATTAGTTTAGTAGATGGCAATACGCGTTTATATAAAGTAGGTATTGCAGGCCTAAGTGACGTAATAGGTATGGGGCTAATTAAAGCAGACCCAATTCAAACACCTTGGCAGTACATAAAAGAGAGCCATGCAAAACCAGGTTTTATGTCACTTCCTAAACAAGCATCGCATCGCTATGAGTCGCTAGAGTACCAAATTGAAGCAATGTCAAAAGGTGCAAATACATGCAGTATTGCTAACCTTACGCAAGTACATAAGCTTTTAGTTGAAGGTTACGAAGGGCGTACAAACTTCCCTGCATTTAGCTTACCTAAGTTTAATAAGCCTCGTGTATCTATTATTGTACCTGCATACAACAAGTTTGAACTTACTTACCATTGTATTGCATCAATAGCATTGTCGTTTAACAAAACAAGTTATGAAGTTATTTTAGCGGATGACTGCTCAACAGATGAAACGAGCGAAGCTGAAAGCATAATCGAAAACCTGGTTATTTCGCGCAACCCAGAAAACCTACGCTTTTTACGCAGCTGTAATCGCGCCGCTAAAATAGCAAAAGGCGAATTTATTATAATGCTTAACAACGATACAGAAGTTACATCGTTCTGGATTGATGAGCTAATTAATAAGTTAGACGAAGATCAAACAATAGGTATGACAGGCTCTAAGCTACTTAATTTAGACGGCAGCTTACAAGAAGCGGGCGGAATAGTATGGGAAAACGGCCAACCGTGGAACGTTGGACGTGACCGTAACCCAATGACTCCAGAGTTTAACTACGCACGCGAAGTAGACTACCTAACCGGCGCTGCAATGTGTATTCGCTCATCAGTATGGGAAGAAGTAGGTGCATTTAGCGAAGAGTTAGTACCGTGCTACTACGAAGATACCGACATAGCCTTTAAAGTACGCGATGCTGGTTACAAAACAGTGTATGTACCACACTCACAAGTAGTGCATTTTGAAGGGCAAAGCCACGGTACCGATGTAACTAAAGGGCTTAAACGCTACCAAGTAATTAATGAGCAAACGTTCCGCTCTAAATGGTTTAAAGCATTTAGAAATAACGGCACAGCTAGCCTAGAAAACATGATGATCGAAAAAGATCGTAATGTAGATCAGCGTATACTCGTTATTGATGCAAATACGCCGTTCCCTAATAAAGATGCAGGGGGATATGCAGTTGTACAGGAAGTTAAATTAATGCTTTCTTTAGGTTTTAAAGTTACCTTTGTGCCAGAAAACATGGCTCATTTAGGTAAATATACGACAGAGCTACAACGCATGGGTGTAGAAGTGCTATACACACCGTTTTATACCTCAGTTCATGACGTACTAAATAAACGCCTAGCTGAAATGGATGCAGTGTACATAGTTCGTTATTCTGTTGCTGAAAAGTACATAGACTTTATACAAGCGCATTCAAACGCTAAAATTATATTTAATAATTGTGATTTACACTTTTTAAGAGAGATGAGAGCTGCACTAAGAGTTAATGGTGATCGCAATGGGATTGAAAACTCACTAGAAACGCGTGCTAAAGAGCTATCTGTTTGCCAAAAGGCAGATGCCATATTATGTTATAACTCTACAGAACATGCTGTAATAACGTCCCATATCCTCGAAGCACAAAAATTACATTTAACACCTTGGGTTTTAGAGCAAAAAACAGTAGGGCCTGAGTTTCAAAAACGCGAAGGCATTGCATTTTTAGGAGGCTATAATCATTATCCAAACGTAGAAGCTGTAGAGTATTTAGCTAACGATATTATGCCATTACTTGCAAAACAACGCCCAGATATTACGCTTTATGTGTACGGCAGTAATATGCCAAAAGAACTTAAAAAATACGATGCCGATAACATAAAAATGCTTGGCTTTGCAGAAACACTCGACGGCGTATACCACGACCACCGTGTATTTGTAGCACCGCTACTTTCAGGTGCAGGTATTAAAGGTAAAGTACTAGAGGCAATGGCTTACGGTACACCAACAATACTTACCGAAGTAGCCGCCGAAGGTACTGGTTTAACACAAGGTATAAGCACTTTAATAGCGCAAGAGCCACAAGAATGGGTCGATGCAATTATTAAGCTATATGACGACGAAAAACTATGGACTAAATTTGCCGAGAACGAGCAAACCTTAGTGGCCGAAAAATACTCTTTTGAACACGGTCAAAAAGCATTTAAGAAAATATTTTCAAGTGTAGGCATCTATACTTCTCGCATAATTTAAAAGGGTATATAAAAGTGAATAATAAAACAGCAGTTATTACAGGTATTACAGGACAAGACGGAGCATACTTAGCTCAATTGCTATTGGAAAAAGGGTATAAAGTATATGGTACCTATAGAAGAACTAGCTCTGTAAATTTTTGGCGGATAGAAGAGTTAGGAATACAGAAGCACGCGAACTTATCGCTTGTGGAGTATGATTTAACTGATTTAAGTGCGAGTATTCGGTTGTTGCAAGATTCACAGCCTGACGAAGTTTATAATTTAGCTGCACAGAGTTTTGTAGGAGTCTCTTTTGAGCAACCATTCACGACAGCAGAGATAACGGGCATTGGTCCAGTTAATCTTTTAGAAGCTATTCGAATAGTAAACCCTAAAATAAAATTCTATCAAGCCTCAACATCTGAGATGTTTGGTAAAGTACAAGAAATACCACAGGTGGAGTCCACTCCATTTTATCCACGCAGCCCTTATGGTGTTGCTAAGCTATATGCCCACTGGATGGTTATAAACTATCGTGAGTCGTACGATATATTTGCAACAAGTGGTATTTTATTTAATCACGAATCACCTTTGCGTGGGCAAGAGTTTGTTACACGTAAAATAACTGACAGTGCAGCCAAGATTAAACTTGGACTTTTAGATGTACTCGAACTTGGGAATATGGATGCGAAACGTGATTGGGGTTATGCGAAAGATTATGTAGAGGGAATGTGGCGTATGTTACAAGCTGAAAAGCCTGATACATATGTACTTGCAACAAATCGCACCGAAACAGTACGTGATTTTGTAACAATGTCTTTTAAAGCTGTTGATATTTGTCTTGAGTGGCAAGGTGTCGGTGAGTCTGAAATTGCTATAGACACTAAAACTGAGAAAACAGTAGTAAAAGTAAATCCAAAATTTTATAGACCGGCAGAAGTTGAGTTGCTTATTGGTAATCCTAAAAAGGCATTTAATGAGTTAGGTTGGGAGCCTAAAACAACACTTGAAGAACTTTGTAAAATGATGGTTACAGAAGATATGCGGAGGAATAAAGTTGGTTACTCCTTCTAAAAAAGTACTAATTACAGGTGTTGATGGTTTTACCGGCAAGCACCTTAAAAATGAGTTGCTATATTTGGGTTATGAAGTTTATGGAACGAGTAGAGTAAAATCTGCTAATCCAAATATTTATCAGGTTGATATTAAAGAGCAGTCTTCTATTGAACAAGTGCTCATTGAGATTAAACCTGATTTTGTATTTCATTTAGCTGCAATTTCGTTTGTTGCTCATGAAAATGCAGGTGACTTTTATGATATAAACGTAATAGGTACTGAAAACTTACTAAAAGCAATCATAGCAACAGGGCTAAATCCTGAAAAGATATTAATCTCGAGCAGTGCGAATGTTTACGGTAACACAAATGTAGCTCTTATTAATGAAGATGTTAAGTGTGAGCCTGTCAATCACTATGCATGTAGCAAACTCGCGATGGAAAAAATAGTCAGTAATTACTTTGATACACTGAATATTATTATAACGAGACCGTTTAACTATACTGGACCTGACCAAGCAAAGCATTTTTTAGTACCTAAGATAGTATCTCATTTTAAGCAAAAGTGTTCAGAGATTGAGTTAGGAAATGTTGATATATACAGAGACTATTCTTTTGTACTATATGTAGTTGGGGCTTATATAAAGCTAGTTGAATCAAGTGAAAAAAGTCTTATTGTAAATGTATGCTCCGGTAAAGCAGTTTCTTTATTTGAAATAATTAAAGAAATGAAATCTTTGACTAGCCAAGATATAAAAGTAGAGATAAATGATAGCTTTGTTCGAAAAGATGAAATAAAAAGAATAACAGGTGATAACACAAAGCTGATCAGTATTATTGGTAATCAGAAAGTGTATACCTTAAAAGAAATATTAGCTTCTTTTTTAAACTAAAATAATAGCTAATAAGAGCCTCAAAGGAATCGTATTAATGAGAAAAGTAATTTTACATTATCACCTTTTTAAAAACGCAGGTACGTCTTTAGATGCGGCGTTAAAAGAAAACTTTAGCGAAGAAAACGGTGAGTGGGTAACCAAAGAGTTTCCAGGACAGCCAGCTAAAAACAGAGAAGAACTAAAGCAGTGGATTATTGATAACCCACAAGCTAAATGCTTTTCATCACATACGGCGCTTTTCCCAGTACCTGAGATTGAAGATATTAAAATAATACCGGTTATATTTTATCGCCATCCTATTGATAGAATGGCATCAGCTTATTCATTTGAGAAAAAGCAAGGTGGGAATGGCTTTGGTCCTGTATTAGCGCGAAACACAAGCTTAGCTGGCTATATTGAAACTCGCCTATCTCTAGGGTATGACCGCCAGTGTCGCGATTTTCATGCTCATCGTTTAGCTACCATGTTTGGTGAAAAGCAAGGTGATGAAGCTACCCGTACAAAAATGGCAATAGAATCCCTTCCATTTGTAGGTTTAGTTGAAAAGTATTCAGAATCGTTAGAGCGTTTAGAAGCTTTGTTGGTATCAGAATGTTTTGATGATATTAAATTGAAGCCAGTGGAAAAAAATGTGTCTCGAGGCATTAAAAAAACCATAGATGAAAAATTAGCTGAAATTAAAGAGCAGCTGGGCGATGAGGTTTTTAGCAAATTAGTAGCGGCTAATGAGATTGACTTGAATATCTGGGAAAACTTAAATAATGGCTAATAAAAAAAAAGTTGTTGTTGTTGGAAATTGCCAAGCAAGGCCAATAGCTACCTTGCTTGAAACAATGAGTAATGAAATAGAAATTACTAAAGTAGCGATTGTCCATTTACTTAATTCTGATCAAGAGAGTGAATATAGGTCTTTTTTTGAAGACGCTGATTATATAATTGCGCAATTAGTTGCACCAAATTATCCCTGTGAATTTGTACAAACAAGCTTGTTAGAGCAGTCTTATGGAGATAAATTAGTTAAAATTGTAAATATCTTTTTGCTCGATCACACTCCGTATTTGTCTGGATTACCCGCTGATTGGCGTAACAAGAAAACCCCACTTGGTGATTATCATTTTCCGATATTATTTGAGCAGTGGAAAAAGGGGGCTTCTATAAAAGAGGCAGCATCTTTACTAAGAGAAAGTTATATAAATGTTAGCTATGGGATGGTTAATGAGAGTAGCTCACTATTTGAGTTACAAACGCGAGAAAAAAAAGTTGATGTTAAAATAAGTGATTTTTTACTAAAAAGTAAAGAGCGCCTTTTTTATACATATAATCACCCGAAGGACACTCTGTTATTTGAGTATGCAAAAAGAATTTTAAATCTGCTTGGTATGAATATTGAGTATCACGATGGTCAAAGTAAGGGTTTTTTAGACAAGATACATCCTTTTTTTGAGCGAGATCTGCACGGTTATAAACAAAGAGGGGTTAGTCTAATTTATACTACGGAAGAACTTGTATCTAACTTTTACCAGTTTTATAGCTCAGTGAGTAATTATTGTGAAAATAAAAGTACTGAAAAAAAGATCAATAGAGAGAACAATATATTTAATATTACCGACTTCACATATTCACAATATATTCGTTATGATAGGCGAAAAGGTGAACTTAAAAAGTTAGATAATTCGTTTTCCCTTGAGGAAAAAGATGCTGCAGAAGTTGGTGAGGTAGTATTTCAAATATACTCAAAATTCTCGATACCTATGAGATACAGTATCGATAATCCACTAGAAGGTCCTACTAGATTTTTAATGGATAATAGGTTTGAGATAACCCACTCTGTAGTTAAATTAGATAACGTTAATTATATATTGCCTTCTGGTAGTTTAGTAAATGATGAATTTATTATTAAAGATAGTATTTATATGTCGTTACTATTTTTTCATCCTATGTTTCATAATGATAAAACAACTAAATGGAAATGGAAAGCCTCGAAAAACTTAAATACCGTCAGCACATCTAAAAAATCGGGTGTGCTAGCTATTTGCCATCATCGCTTTTATCATCAATATTTCCATTGGTTCTTTGATGTCTTACCTCGCATTTGGCTACTAGATAAATCTGATGTTGAATATGATTCTATTTTCATTGGTAATGATTTAAATAAAGATTTTATTTGCAGTTCTTTACAAGCGTTAGGTGTAAATCAAGATAAAATTGTAATGATGAACAATAATATCGTTGATTTCGATTCAGTATTATATCCAACATCAAAAATAATAGAAGAACGATTTGTTAGACCTTCATTAGGGGATGGTGTCCATTATAAAGGTGGGTGGGATCCAAGATATATCAAGGATATTAATAAAGCTTTTAGAGAGTATAACTTTAAACAGTCAAACGGCTCTGGTAATAAGAAAATATTTGTTTCTCGTGATGATGCAACACATAGAGCTGCTGTAAATAATGATGAGTTACTTTCATTAGTTAATGAATTTGGGTTTGAAGTATTTGTACCAGGAGATAACACTTTTGCAGAGCAAGTAAATGTTTTTTCTAATGCTTCAATTATTTTAGGTATCCACGGCGCAGGTATGACAAATATACTTTGGGCTAAGCCTAGGTCTTCGAAAGTTATTGAGATAGTTGTAGATGGAGTTGATGATCCTGGATATAGATATCTCTCTGAAATGTTAGGTCTTAGTTACTATTATGTAAGATCGAGGCCGGTTGGAAATAGTAAAAATGGAATTGCTTTTGATGATGTCGAAGTTGATCTTGTTGCTTTAAAGGCTTTACTCTTAGATCATGAGACTGACAGTGACACATAAAGGGCAAAGCCTCTGTGTCAGGTCTTCTATTTTTACCTTGACCTACCCCTAGATTTGTTAGACTCCTCTACTGTAAGCTATTGTAGTGAGTACCTAATGGGTGTCCCATAAGTGTGTGTTTGGAGTCAATATCAAAATACTTTGAACCTAATACTTTTGATGAAATCTTATCAATTAATCTTGAATTTAGTAGCTGCTGTATTTTTATATAGTTATTTGTATGTTTAAATGGAATTATTATTACTATGTCAGATTTAATTACACACTACTCATGCGTCGTTGATGACGACCCAAAGTTTTTACTCCAAACACATATATTTATACATAGCTTATTAGCACTGGGAGCTAGCCCAGAAGCTATATTTGTTAACTTTGTTTTTGATGATGCAAAAGTAATAAAGTCATTTGCGGATAAAGGCGTTAATGTAAGTGTTCATAATAAATTTGGCGATAAAAAATACTGTAATAAGTTAGTGCAGTTTAGTAATAAAGATTTGCTTGATTGTGATTATATATTTTTATGTGATTGCGATATTGGCTTTGTAAAATTGCTCGACGCGTTAGTGAAAAGTAACCGTAATAATATTATAGGTAAAGTGGTTGATGCTGCTAATCCGCCTTTGCCATTACTGCAATCAATTTTTGATCACTATGATAAAAATATAGGTAATGTTGTAGATGTACACGGCGGGCAGTCGAGTGCTTTTAATATAAACGGTGGCTTTATTGGGTTCCCTGTTGCTTCGTTTAAAAGCTTTGGGGAACGCTGGAAACATTACGCTTTAGATATGTTAAATAACCCCAATTTTGTCGAGCAGCTAGGTAACTACAGTAAACATATAGATCAGATTTCATTTTCGTTAGCTGCTAGCGAATTTGAAGCGTTTAAAAATATAGATGCGCGCTTTAACTTTCCTATTCACTCCACTGCATTTATCGATTTAAATAAGCCCTTTGCTAATGATATTCATTGTATTCATTATCATGATTGCTTTACACCAATAGGCTTAATAAAAAAAGTTAATAATGCTCAAGTAGACAGTTATATAGAGCAATTAAATAAAACCATTAGTGTTAATTTTGATAATAAACTCTTTTGGAACTTTAGGTATAAATACTTTCCTGAATTGGGTAGTGGCCAAGGAAGCCGAGGGGAAGTAAAAGAGCAAAAAAGGCAAGTATTATGCGAGTTAGGTATTGAACGCTTTAAGTCGGTTTTAGATATAGGCTGTGGTGACGGTGAAACGTTGCAGGGTTTAAATATACAAAACTATACCGGCGTTGATATATCGCAGGCTGCTATTGAACAGCACAAGGCCAAACGTGAAAACGGGCGATTTATTCATGCGGAGTCGGCTCTGCACTTACCTAAAGATGTGGTGGGTGACTTAACGTTATGCTTTGAGGTATTAATACACCAACCTACTATTGAAGATTTTGATGCAACGTTATCTAAAGTAATAGCTGCGACTAATAAGCGATTAATTATTTCTGGTTATGAGAGTGCTGAATATTTAGATAAATCGTATATGTGTTTTTTTCACCGACCTTTAAAAAGTGCATTGATTAGCTCAGGAAAATTTAAATCTGTAGTAAAGGTTGCTAATTATCATAACCTTGTAGTGTATGTAGCTGATACTGAAAATAATACGCTTGAAGAAAGCTTGAATAACAATAACAATAACAATAACAAAACGCTTATTTGTACGGGCTTTCACCGCAGTGCCACATCCGCAACCGCTAACTACCTTTATGATGCTGGGCTGCCGCTAGGGCAAAACTTAATGCCTGGGGCTATTAGCAACCCCAAAGGTCATTTTGAAGATTTAGATGTGGTTAATTTACACGATGAGCAGTTGGCTCAATCAGCGACTAACTGGCAATTTAATGATGAATGCGAGCTGCAAAGTACGCCTGCTTTTTTAAGTTCTTATATAGCAATGCGTAATAAGCAAGCACCGCATTGGGGCGTTAAAGACCCCCGCGCTTGTTTATTTTTAAACGAATGGCATAAAGCACTTGATGACACGGGCTGCTTTTTATTTGTAGCACGCCATTGGAGTAGTTGTGTTGAATCGTTATTACATCGCCATAGTAAAGACTTTGCTCATAACATACCTAACTTAAACGCTGATAATGCAGGCATGAAGTTTTGGTTAAAACCAGAGCTGGCTGCAAAAATGTGGCTGAGCTATAACCAGCGTATTATTAACTTTGTTAAAGCACACAAGAACGTGAGTTTAATAGTAACTCAGCGAGCTTTGTTTGAAGGTGCGCCGTTAATTGAAACATTAAATACCCAATTTAATTTTAATTTAAATACATCAGTAAACTCACCTTTTGATGTTAATTTGCTTAGAGACGAAGCAAGTGAACGTATTTTTTTAGGTTTATCCAGCGCTTTAAAGCAGCAGTTAAACACGACTTGGAATGAGCTACTAACGCTTGCTACTTTTAAAAGTGATGACGAAGCCCCCCGCATAGTTAAAACTGAAGTAGATACTGATTTACTTGCTAACGTAGAGCAGCAAATTTTAACCGCTAATATGCCTTATATTTTGCCTGATCACGTTCAACAAAATCCTACTTTGCAACACAGCCCGCAGCACTTAACAGACATTCAATTGGAGTGGCTTGCTAAGTTAATGGCCGAGACAGATTCAACCGCCATACAAAAAGCTGTAGACGCTACACAAGCGGCTACAGTAAAAGATATTAATACAAGTGAATGGTTGCCTCAGTTACAGGCCAAGTTTGATTTAGATGCAAACGTATTGCTTGCAGTGGCAAAGCTGTTAATGCGCACTAAGCATTTCAGCGATGCTATTAATATGTTTAAAACGGTTGTGTCGTTAGGTGTTTATTACCCCTATATCGACTTTATGACTGCTCAATGCTATGAGTCACTTGCATTAAAAAACAATAAATCAGAGTTAAATGCGTATTTAAGCAAAGCCGAATATTTTTATAAAAAAGCAATTAAAGCTAACCCTAACAATGCAGGGTTTTATATTGGGTTTGCTAAGTTTTTAGTGTTTATGAATCGCTCAAACGAAGCCGAACCTTTATTTAAATTGGCACTTGAGAAAGCACCAGAACAACCGGGCGTTGTGATTGCTTATAGCAGCTATTTAGAAAGCTGCGGAAATTTATCAGCAGCATTAAAGGTTATAGAAAGTTTAAGCAAAAAAATAAGTAACCCAGCAGTTGATAGTGCTTTACTGCGTATAACGTTAAAGCAAGATATTGCCTCGGGTAAATCACTTTATTCTGATAGCGTAAAAATGCAGCTTAAAAATAAAGATGTATTAGCTTGGCTGTCTAAAAGTTGTTTTTTAATTAACGCAAAACACGCAGAGACTGATTTTATTATACGTTGCCTAGGCCACTTTAATTATTTAGGGTTACTTGACGAAAGCGGCAATACAGAGCTGTAGATTAAGTGGGCTAAATAGTATTTAAATAACAAATTCTAGTGTTAAGTTTGTAGTTATGCACGACTTTAAATTCTCCTTTATTTAAGTAATAAAAAATATGAAAAAAATAATTATTAGCACTGCACTTAGATTAGTGCCTAAATCGGTTCAATATAAAGCGTTGTGTAAGGCACTTAACCACTTATTTGAAAAACATAACTTAAATGAGTTAAAAAATTGCGTAGTAAAGTTAAGTGTTAGCGATTTAAAAAAAAGTTGGCTTTTAGCTTATAGCGAACAGGGGTTTAACGACACGGCTAAGCGCAAAGCCAATATTGAGCTTAAAACGAAGTTTGCTACAGCACTTAACTTACATAGCAAAGGTGATGTTGATAACGCACTCAATAACGGTGATATAAAGTTAATTGGCGAGCCTGCTTTAGTTAACGTAATAGCTAATAATCTACATACACTTGATGAAAAGCGATTAAAAAGTTTATCGAACCATTTGTTTTCGTTTTTAAACTTAAAGTCTAAACAGCCAAAAGCGCCGCCGCGTTTAGATATCAATAATATTACCACTGCAGATTTAGCTGACCCTTTAAGTGTTGATTTTATACGTGATGAAGCTGTGAGGCTTGAAAGCACCGATTTACAAAAAGCGCTAAAATTAATGTTGTTAGCCCAAAAAGCCCGCCCTAATGGTAAGGTAATTAATAATAAAGTGAAGGATTACCAAGCCAAGCTAGCTACTGCAAAGTAATAGTATATTTGTTTTTTTACCTCATTAAAAAGTGAATAAGAGATTTTTATCACCACCGAGAAGACAAGGAGAAGTGAAGGAGAAGCGATTAGTACTCGTAGGCGACAAGCTTGCTGACGCAATTAAATAAATTATAACTTATCGGTGTAGCGCGCAGCGCCTCTGTGGTAGATTTTTTTTGGCCGAACTACAGACAATGATGAGATTAAGTTTAGCTTGCCCCCTACCTAGTGATGCTAATAATTTATCTTTTCATATAATGCTATTTACATACTTTAATGAGGATGAAGTTAAAGGTTGTTTTTTTGCTTTAGAAAAACGGCTATTGTTTTGTTTTAAGAGATAAAAATATAAAATAACTATTCCTGGCTAAAAAAGCAGCGTTTTTATTGTGGCGAAATGGAATTTTTTAATTTATATTCAACTTATATTAAACATATATTTAACTTTTAGTTGCCAAAATTAAGGGATTAATCATGAATATTTACACAATTACGCTCTCAGTGGTTCTCACATCGTTTTCTGTTAGTAGCTTATCGGCTGATATACCTGTTGGGCCTGGTACTGGTAGCCTGCAAAGCGCTATTAACTCTGCTGAAACAGGCGATACGCTTATTTTGTCGTCTGGTAATTATGCTGCTGCAAATGATGAAGTTATATTTGATAAGGCGCTTACTGTAAGGGCTGAGTCTGCCGAAAGTGTTGTATCTATTAATGCGAGTATTTTGACTCATCCACAGTTGTCTTCACCCTTAGAGTTTTTACGCTTTCAAGGCTTGAAGATTAATGGGCCTCATTGGTGCTTTAAATCTATGAACGTCGATAATTTAGAGTTTCTTGAAATTAGTGCATGGTGTAGCAATATTACTTTTGAAGCAACAAACGATATAACTATTATTGGCAGTAAATTTACAGCTACCTTTGACAGTTTAAATGTAAAAGCGGATAAAATGTCTGTATTGGGTAGTGTTATTGATGCTCGTGATGGTGTTACAGTTAATGCTAATGAATTAGACTTTATCGGGAATGAAGTCACAAGTTACTATCATTCTAACTCTTTTAATAGCTCAGGTACTGGTGGTAAGCTTATTGCGGCTAATCGTTTTAATTACCGCTTAACAGGGATGCAATACACTAAAGTACACTCAACTAAAGAATTTAGAATGTTAGATGCTTCAAGTAGTAATGTTAACAATGTTGTGTATAGAAATAATGTTTTTAAAATCGATTTAACCAATTTCACAGGCTTTAATGATGAAGGGGTCCTTGAGCGAATTGAGTTTTTAAGGAACGTAAAAGAGAGTGATTATTTTTATAACAACGTTATGGATTTTGCTAGTTTAGCTATTTATCAGCCTGCTAGTGGGGTTTCTGATTTAGGCCCTATGTTTGATGGCAAATTTGGTGCCTTTGAAGGCAATATAATTATAAATCATAACGACGATTTATTTGATCCGCTATTTACAGAGAATGTTAAATATAATTTAGGATTTAACAATTATGAGTTATTTGGCTCTGAGAGCAGTAATTTAAATGCAGAACCATTATTAAATAATGATTACTCTTTAAGTCCAGAGTCGCCAGCTGTTGATAGTGGCCCTGTAGCAGCGTATTTATCTGATTTAGATTTATCTCGAAATGATATTGGGGCTTATGGTGGTAGTTGGAGTATAGGGCAGTATGATGTGCAAAGAGCTAATGATGCCATAGGCCCTTTTGTTTATCCTGTTTTAGATGCCCAGCAAGGTGTTGCTAACGGAGAGCTAAAATTAAAGCTTATTAGTTATCCGCGTTTAAAGTAAGGGGATAATTATGAACGCTTTTATAAAGTGCTTTCTGTTTTATACAGCCTTAATTTTTATGAGCTTTGTTAGTGCTGCAAACAATAGCCTATCTGAGGTTGAAGTTCATATAGATAATTTAGGTGTTGAAGGAACTGGGTTAGCTATTGCGCACGAAGGTGAGATAAATGTTAATGCTATAGTTACACGTTTAGATATATCTTATTTAACTGATGGTGTGCACACTATTTATATTCGTGTAAAGGACGAACAAGGCATATGGTCCAGCGCGTTAGGGCAGAATATTGTTGTTAAAAACTCACAATTAAATGGAGAATCAAACACCTTAGTAGAAGCAAGAATGAAAATAAATGGCACTTTTTTTGATCATTTTACAACCTCAAAACTAGATAATATATTTGCTGATAGCATTGAGCTGGCCACTAAAAGTTGGCATCTTTTATATGGAAAAAACACAATTACGGTAAGTATAAAGGACAAGGCCGGTAATTGGAGTTCAGAGATATCTCAAGTTTATGTTTTGAAGGAAGGCTCGGACGTATCGTTGACCCGTTTAGCTGACGCTGAGTACTTTTTTGATGCTGATCCCGGTTTAGGGAAAGCCACTTCTTTTGAAGGTCCATTCTCCTTTTTTATACAAGATATTACTAGCACACCAGATGTGAACTTATTAAGCCCTGGGCTTCATAAAGTTGGCTTTCGAACGCTTGATGAAAATAATGTATGGTCAAATACTTATATACAAGTGTTTGAGTTATTTGACTTTGATGGCGATGGCGTTAACGACTTAGCTGATTTAGATGATGATAACGATGGTTTAAGTGATATTACTGAAGAGCAAATTGGAACTAACCCACTTGCCTCTGATAGTGATGGAGATGGGGTTATAGATGGAGCTGACGCTTTTCCTTTGAACATCTATGAATCAATTGACACTGACAATGATGGTATTGGTAACAATGCTGATTTAGACGATGATGGCGATGGTGTAAACGATGACGTTGATGCATTTCCACTTGATGCAAGTGAATCGATTGATACCGACAACGATGGCATTGGTAATAATAAAGATTTAGACGATGACAACGATGGTATTTCAGACGAAGATGAAATTAAGTTTGGTTTAGATCCACTTGACTCATCTGATGCTAATTTAGCACCACTGAACTTAATGTACTTTAGTGATGCAAGTGGCGACGGTGTAGATGATTGGCTCAAATACTCACTTGTTGATAATGTAGCGAATATATACATATTAGACGGCCAAGACTTCTCTGAATTTAGCCTTTTTAATATTAGTTATGAGCTAGATAACCCAAGTATAGAATTGCTAGGTGACCGCAATAACGACGGCATAAAAGAAATAGGCCTATTTGGTTTTAATGCGGATGTAGGGCGTTACCAGTTAGCGGTTTATAACGGTTATACAGGGCAAGGCATGGGCACATGGAATTGGGTAAATACCTTGAGCGATGTTGAGTTTAAATTACTTGATGATTTAACCTTAGACGGTGTGCAAGAGTACGCTATTACGGGTATTCACTTAACCAACGGCACAAAACAGTTATTTGTTAAAAATGGCGCGACTAAGCAAACGTATAAAACGTTTAAATGGCCAAACCAATGGCTAGACTCGCAAATAGTGATAATGAGCGATGTAACTAGTGATGGTATACCCGAAGTTGCACTATACGGGCGTCATGAGCGTTTAGATAAAGGTCAACTGTTTGTTTACGATGGTGCAAATAGCAACAGCAAGCTAGACGTGTACAACTGGAACAAACTGTGGAGTGACATAAGCCTGCATAAAATGGATGACCTTGATGGCGACGGCACCACAGACTGGGGCCAGTTTGGTCAACGTAAAGATGATGGCCGTTACCAATGGGTTGTTAAAAAAGGACACGACAAGCGCGGCGTAATACGCACGTTTAGCTGGCCAAATGACTTAACGGATGTTGAGCCACTGTTACTGTCAGACACCACAGGCGATAGTGTTAGTGAGGTCGCGTTATACGGGAAAGACAGTAATGGAAAAGTGTTTTTACGGGTAAACGATGGGCGCTTAGCCAATACCCGTATCGCAAACTTTAGTTGGCCGGCAGTGTGGGCAGACGAGCAAGTAATGGAATTGGGCGATTTAAATAACGATGGCTTTAACGAAGTTGCTTTACTGGGTATAAATAAAAACTCAGGTAAATACCAGCTTGTCATAAAAGATGGGCAAGCAACGACAGAATACGGACGTTTAACGTTAGAAGGTAACTGGGCTGATTTAGTAATAAGATCGTACGATGTAAATAACGACGGACAAGCCGATGTGATTGTAAATGGTGTTAATGCGATTAGTTTAGCGCGTACAACAAGTATTTATAGTGGAAGTAGCTTAGGCTTGCTAAGCACAGCCACACACTGAGCTGATATTTATATAGGTAAAAAGCAGAAGCCACGGTGTTAATAGCATCGTGGCTTTTTTATTTGAACTTAAAGTAATTTACCTGAACTCTGGATAATAAACCTATCTCTAGCAACTATTTTCTGCGCTAACTGTTTTGAATTTAATGAAATTTTCTGGCTAGAGAAAATAAGCTTGAATATCATCATGATGAAATATGTTAGTAAATCACTTAACCAGAGTTTAGGTTAATTTGTGATGTTTTTTTATACCGTTGTGTTAATATTTTGTACCTCTTTACTCATGGATGACTCAAATGAAATTGATAACTTGTTTAGCTGTAGTTACTGCATTTATACCTTTTATTACTCATGCTAACTTTGCACAAGCTCCCGATAATGGTTTAGGAGCTCGCTTAATCCACGATATAAACTTTGATGGGGTCGCTGATTTTGCAAGTTATAACGCAGATGGTTATTACCCAAAGTATGAAGTTTTTTCAGGTGCGGATGGAACACTTATTAAAGAGTTCACTGTGCCTGATAATCTCTCATGGACTAAGGTTCACTGGCTTGATGATCGTAATAATGATGGCGTTCAAGATGTTGGTTTTTTTGGTCAGAACATCATAAGTAAAAAATATTTATTTATACTAAAAAATGGTTATTCTGGTGAAACGATTAAAACCTGGTCTTGGAATGATACCCTTGCAAACGTTGAGTTTGTTGAGCTTTCAGATATGACAGGCGATAATATTAGCGAGTTTGCCATTTTTGGAGTGCACAACAAAAACGCTACTCTACAATTGCAGATCAGGGATGGAAAGTTTCGAAATTTAGTGAATATATTTAAATGGCCTAACAATTGGGATGATCCTAAAGTTGTGAGTTTGAGTGATATTACGGGGGATAATATTTCTGAAATTGCTGTATATGGAAAGCATAAGCGCCGTGGTAACGGTCAGCTTTTTGTTTTTGATGGTGTAAATCCGACTAATAAACTTGATGTATATAACTGGGTTAAAAATTGGGATGTAACAAGTTTATATGTACTAGATGATTTAAACAAAGATGGTACGTTAGATTTAGGTCAGTTTGGGCGACGGTATGATGATAACCGCTACCAAATGGTTATTAAACATGGTAGTACCAAAGTAGGTACGGTTCGGACGTTAACATGGAATACTAATATAAAGGTGAATACGCCTTTGATATTGGATGATTTTACAGGCGATGATGTTAGAGAAATTGCTATAGCGGGTATGGATTATAGTGATGCAAGATATAAAGCCCTTATTAACGACGGGCGGTTACCAAATTCAAGACTTAAAAATATTAGTTGGCCTCAAGGTAAGTGGCACCTTGGATCTGTAGTTATAGAGTTACATGATTTTGATGGTGATGGAGTTAAAGAAATAGGTTTAGTAGGCGCTGCAAGCCCATCTAAGCGAATTACATTAAGTGTGAAAAGTATTGTAACAGGTAAACAGCTTGCTCTTTATGAGTGGGACCATCAATGGAATGCTTATCATATTGAGTCGGTCGACTCTAATGCTGATGGTGTTTTAGATGTGGCACTTATAGGTAGAAAGCAACATACATTAAGCTCTCGCGTTTCAGTTATTGATGGTACAAATAGTCGTAATGTTTTTTATGATAAAATTTTAGATGATGCTTTAATTTCTCTGACCTCCTTTATAAGTGCGAAGTCGGGAGATGATTACAGATATACGTCTTACTTTAATGATGCTTTACGTGCTGACAGGGGGGAGGATCAACTTCTGTTTGATGGGACTAATATAAATAATGGTTCTAACTTAATACCTTATGAAATTGAAAATAGTCTTTTATCAGTATTTACAGGCAACACGCTAAATATACATGACTTTCTTTATGTAGCCGATGGTTTTGCTGTAGCTACGGATGAGCAAGGGCAGCTTTCTGTGTACTCATCAATTGAGTCGACTTCCAAAAATATAATAAATGTATGGAACACCCTTGAGCTCATTGATAAAACATTTCATTTTTTAAGTTATGGGACTATGGGGAGTTCAAGCTCTCACAAAGCAATAGTAAATAGCGTAGGTTTTGTAGATGACGATATTGCTTTTGTTAATTTTGATGGCCAGTTTTACTCTGTTCCTTGGAATATAAATGAGCAGGGACAGTTAGTTATTGAGTTATCACAAAGCTCAGATTTAGACGATTTAATTTATAACTGCTTAGCGACTAATGGCAAGGTGTCTTATCTAACCGATACTAATAGGAATAACAAACCGAGTATTATGAGTGACAACTTTACTAATATGTCAACGCTATTTAGTTTATGGCTCACAAATCAGTAATAACTATTTAGCAATAAGCACTATTAGGCAGCTTATTGCTAATACTCCCCGTAAAACCCACTTTATTAACAGGTATGGTTAGATAATTTAGTAACAGCGAGTTACGTTAAATAGACCCCATATATAAGCAGATTGGTATTAAATATTCATTTATATTACAAATATAACTCCGATAAAGATTGTTTATTTTTTGTAAACTGTATTATTATCTGGTTTATATTATTAGGGGAATTTACTGTTTGTTACTCGGTTTTTACTTAGGCCACTAGGCTAAAAACCTCGAGCTGCGATTAAATCGCCCCTAGATTAAACAAATTTTAATCCTGAAAGGTCAACAGACCCTTACCAAAATTAAAAGGAATTAGTTATGAAAATTGCTAGCTTAGCGGTTAGTGCACTATTTATTGTGCCGGCTTATTCTGCTTTATCCTCCGATATTGCAAGTCAATCACCAATTAACTATGAGCAATTTAAAGAGTCTAGGGATGGGTTTAAAAAAGCTAGACGCTTTTCTTCATATAAAAATATTATTCAAGAAAAATCATCAAATATAATCGCAGCTAAAAGCTTTTATGTGGAAAGTATGTTAGCTGAAAATATTGAATTTAGTAGCACTGAAATAGCTAATAACCAGTTTACAATACTTGAAAACGGTAATGAATCTGCTTTGCCATATTTTGGTACCGCAATGCATTTTAACGCAGATAATACCGGAATAGCTGGCTTTGATGGTAGTGGTTCTTTTTATGAAGAAGGCTTTAGCTGGTCGATAAATAGCGGGGTTTTGAACTTAGTATCTTCTTCTCGCATTGAGGGATTTGTTGACTATGCTCCATTCGATCAAATTGCGAGTAAGTATGGTCAAGAGTTAGCTGATCATTTAAATGCAAAGTTTGAAGATGGTGAGCTTAGCTATTATCAAACAATTGAAGAAGAGGTTTATTTCAATGCTAATATTAGCAAGTTAGCAACGGATGACGATCATTTTGATATAAAACTCTCGGGCACTGATTACACAAAACTACATGTGCCAGATTCTTGGGGTTGGCCTGTTAGCACAATAGAGGCTAGCGAATCTTTTGATAATGAAAGTAAATTATATTCGGTGAAAGACAGTCTTTTAAATGAAAAAACACAAGCAGAATTAACAGGTAAATGGTTATTTGGCTTATTTTCGAGTGTGACAGAGGCTTATAATGATCAAGCTATACCGGGTATTTTCAGTGAGCGTCTTACATTAAATGCAGATGGCACAGTTACTGATGTTTTTTCAGAAGCTGAATTTACTTGGGCAGCTCAAAATGGTGTATTTAGCCTAACTAAAGACAACACTACGTTTGAAGTTAAACCATTTATAAATGTTGAGAAGGGATATTTAGCCAGTGTTAAGCAATATCAAAATAATCAACTAATACGGATATTTAATACTCAAATAGCAAAATTTGATGATTCCTACAGCCAGCTCACGACAAATTTAGTGACAGAGCTTCCTTATATTTGGGCTGCAGGCATTAACTTGTATAACCAGCAACAGCAAGGACTCATTGTTAGTTTTGATAGCTTGTTTGGTTATAAATTTTTAGACGATGGCACTTTTCATCGTGGCATCTCGCCTGGTTATGAGCAAAGCAATACACTTATATTTGGGCAGAAATGGGATTATGTGATTAACGGTAATGAGGTTGTTGCTTCATTTACAACAAGTGATTATAGGCGTGAGCGTCACTGGGAAGTACTCTCGGTTGACAGTAATAGTACGGCTTTAATGTTTGAATACTCTTATATAGGCTATGACGATAACTTTGATGGTGCAGTGACTGATGATGAAATGCAGCCGTTTATACCTCCTCGTTTAAATTCATTTATTAAAACAGATTTAAGTACTTTTGATGCATGGAATTATTTACCAGACTCAGATAATGATGGCTTAAAAGATATTCAAGAAGAAGAGCTCGGGACTGATATATATAATATCGACTCAGATTTTGATGGTTTAACTGATGCCGAAGAAGTAGCACATGGTACAAACCCTCTAGATCAAGATAGCGATAATGATGGTTTTACCGATAGCTTTGAATTAGAGCAAGGTAGTGATCCTCTTTTGGCAAGTTCTACTCCTGGTTCAGATTCTCTCACCTTTATTAATTCAGACGTAAGCAATCAACAGGTTGCTTTACTGAGTGACGTTAAAGATGGTTGGATACAGTACACAGGCTTAGCTATTAACTTTAATAGTAATGGCGAGGCTACATTAGGGGAACAGTGGCTTAGCTCTTATAGCGCAAATAAAGCAGATTGGAAAATTGAAAACGGTATTATTACTATAAATGGTGGTGGTAACACTATATTAAGTGGTGGTTATTACTATTATCCATTTACTGATATTGAACAGCGTTTTGGGTATGGCGTTGCACAGTGGCTTAGAGAGCAAGTTGACGCGGGTGCTCTTGCCTCTGAGCAATTTTTAGAACAAAATTATGAGGTTATTGAACGCAAGTTAATTAAGTATTCGCAAACAAACGATGAACTTAATGTGATTTCTGTATTAAAAGCTAACAATTCTCTAATTATTCCTGAAGATTGGGGTTATACGGGCAATGTTAATATTAATGAGACGATTACAGAAGAAGTGGTGCAATGGGATAATGTTTTAACCAGCACACTTAGCTCTTCTAGCAGCGATGTTCAAGGTAAGTGGTTAGCATTTTTAAATTATGATTTAACATTTGGTGTAGCTAGAGGGTTAGGGACTAAAACAGGTATTTATGCAGACACCTTAGCTTTGCAAAACGGTGGTGGTGTAAGTACTGCAAATTCTAATAAGGTATTTAACTGGACGCTTTCAAACGGAATATTAACGCTTAACTCTGATAATGAAGAAATAGTCATTACTCCATTTAAAAAATTAGGTAAAACGCATTTAGCATTTTATCAAGTATTTAATGCTGATCAGTTGAGTGAAGTATATATTGCACCACTTGCTAAATTTGATAGCTCTTTCACACAACTTACTAATAATTTAGTTACCTCTTTACCGAATATTCAATTTGCGGGTATTAATGCGCATATTCCAGAGTTGTGGGATGGCGAACAATTGTACATTGAGAATATTTTTGGTTACCAGTTCCGTAATGATGGAACATTACGTCGCGGAATAAGTGGTTACAGTGATTTTCAGAGCGATACTCAAAGCTTTAATATGGGTCAAGAGTGGACTTATAGCTTAAACGGTAATCGAATCATTATGAGCTTTAGTAATGAGGAAATTGAACGCGAAAGAACGTGGGACATTGTATCTGTTGAAGATAACGGTCGAGCTTTAGTTTATGAGCGTTCACGCTTTGATTTAGATATTAACAATGACGGTACTATAACTGGCGACGAACGAGGCATATTTATTGCCCCTAGAATTAATAGCATCGAAACCATAGATTTAAGTCAATGGGAGAGTGCGTGGAATGCACTACCCGATCAAGATAATGATGGCTTAAATGATTATCAAGAGGATGATATAGGTACAAATAAAACACGCAGCGATTCTGACTTTGATGGTTTATCTGATGCAGAGGAAGTTGCACTTGGATTGGATCCTTTATCGTTAGACTCTGATGGCGATGGATTTACTGATGGTTTTGAATTAGCTCAAGGGAGTGATGCTTTAAATGCGAACTCAACACCAAGTTCAACAACATTGCAATTTGATGCAGATGATCTTGATGATAAGAGAGTCGCAATTACTGATGCAGCTCAAACGGGTTGGCTTGCCCATAGCGGTATGGCTTTAAAATTTAACGCTAATACAACAGGTAATATTGGAGAAAACTGGTTAGATAGTTATAGATCTAGCTCATTTACATGGGCAGTGATAAATGGCCAGATCAATCTCACTAATCAAAATATTACTAATACTTACGTAAATAACTATGGCTACCCATTTGATGAAGTAAGATATGACTTTGGTGCTGAGGTTGCCGATTGGTTAATAAGTAAAGCGGATAGTAATGAAATACCTTACGATATACAGCTTGAGCAGTTAGATGCGCGAGCAAAAACAGTTATTACTCCTTATGGTGAGAGCAATGACCTACAAGAAGTTATTGTATCGGCTACTAATCAAGTTACTTTGATGCTTCCTAGTGAGTGGGGCTATACCGGTGAACTTCCGACATATGAGTACATAAAAGAGTCAGTAAGTAACTTGAAAGTAAACCCTAACAATTTATTTAGCGGCTTTAGTAGTTCAGACTTGCTAGGTAAGTGGATTGTCTTTTTACCAAATAAATTAACTTATAGTCCTTATAATAGTATTGAAGTTATTGAAGGAAGCTTTGCGGATACATTAACTTTAAATAGCAATGGCTTTGTTGAATCAAATTACTTTGATACTCAATACCAATGGTTTTTTGATGAAGAAAAACTTGTGCTCGTTCAAAATAATGAACGTATACAAATCACTCCATTTGAACAGTATGGTAAAAAGCAGCTTGCATATTATGAGGTTTATAGCTCTGGCAACTTAACAAATATTTATATAGCACCGCTTGCTAAGTTTGATAGCACTTATACACAGCTAACTAATAATCTTGTTACTAAGCTACCTCAAATGCAACTAGCAAATATAAATGCTCATACGCCTATTAATTGGGATGAAGGCAAATTAAAACTTGAGGGGGTGTGGGGGTATCAGTTCCGAGAAAACGGATTGCTACGCAGAGGCTTAGGCGGCCAAGAAGACTATTATACTGGCGAAGTGAGTCTTTATATGGGGCAAGACTGGACATACACAGTTAATAATAACCAAGTTGTAATGTCTTATATAACTGAAAATAGCGAGCGTATTAGAACTTGGGACATTATATCTGTAGATAGTAATGGAAGAGCGCTTGTATTTGAGCGGTCATTTGATGCTTATGACTATAACTCTGACGGTACTCTTAGTGATGATGAAAGGGAGCCTCGAATTATGCCGCGTATTAACTCTGTTGAGCTATATAATATTAGTACTTACATCGCCTGGAATGGTTTAACTGATTCGGATGGTGATGGCTTAAATGACTATCAAGAGGCTGACTATGGTACAGATATCAATAATTACGATAGCGATTTTGATGGTATATCTGACCTTGATGAAGTTAACAATGGCTTAAACCCATTAGATGCAACCGATGCTGCAGCTGACGCCGATAATGATGGATTATCTAATAGTGATGAACTGCTATTTGGTACCGACATTAATAATGCCGATACAGACGGTGATGGCGTATCTGATGGCGATGAAGTTAATAATGGTTTAAACCCGCTTGATCCAACCGATGTAGCTAAAGCACCTTCAACAATGATTCATTTTAGTGACACGAGTAACGACGACGTAGCCGATTGGCTTAAATACTCGCTGGTAAACGGCAGTGTACAATTTAATGTGTTAGATGGTCGCGATTTTTCTGTATTGAGTGATTTTGATGTTAGTTATTCACTTGATTCAATGAGCATAGAGCTGCTTGGCGACCGCAACAGCGACGGCATAAAAGAAATAGGCTTATTTGGTTTTAATAGTGCAGTAGGGCGTTACCAGTTAGCTGTTTATAACGGTTATACAGGGCAAGGCATGGGCACATGGAACTGGGTAAATACATTGAGCGATGTCGCGTTTGAGTTAGTAGGAGACTTAACGAACGACGGTGTTGAAGAATATGCTATTACGGGTATTCACTTAACCAACGGCACAAAACAGTTATTTGTTAAAAATGGCGCGACTAAGCAAACGTATAA